>OGRA01000146.1_pt1 | contig 72065 bp, 72 predicted proteins | sample 1553351 | NCBI WGS metagenome assembly OGRA01 (sample SAMEA2580056, study PRJEB22360) | human gut metagenome | biome: human gut; feature: human-associated habitat; material: faeces | place: Denmark | collected 2008/2010
ATGGAGGTGGAGACCCCTGTGCTCAGCCCCATTGCCGGCGGCGCCAACGCCCGGCCCTTCATCACCCACCACAACACCCTGGATATCGACATGTATATGCGCATCGCCACGGAGCTGCACCTGAAGCGGCTGATCGTGGGCGGTATGGAGCGCGTGTATGAGGTGGGCCGGATCTTCCGCAACGAGGGCATGGACACCAAGCACAACCCCGAGTTCACCACCTGCGAGCTGTATCAGGCGTTTACCAACCTGGACGGCATGATGGACATTCTGGAGGGCATCCTCACGGGAGCCGCCAAGGAGATCCTGGGCACCTATCAGGTCACCTGGATGGGCCATCAGGTGGACCTGACCCCCAGCTGGAAGCGCGTGACCATGGCCGACGCCGTGAAGAACGTTACCGGTGCGGACTTTATGGCCTGCATCGGCGACGCCGACCGGGGCGTGGAGCTGGCCAGGAGCGTGGGCGTGGATATGGACGGCGTGCCCCACACCTGGGGCAACGCCCTGTATGAGACCTTCGACCAGAAGGTGGAGGAGACGCTGATCCAGCCTACCTTTATCACCATGTACCCGGTGGAGGTGAGTCCCCTGGCCAAGCGCAGCCCCGCCCAGCCGGAGCTTACCGAGCGATATGAGATGTTCATCTGCGGCTGCGAGATGGGCAACGCCTTCTCCGAGCTCAACGACCCCATCGACCAGTATCAGCGCTTCAAGGCCCAGGCCGAGAAGCGCGCCAACGGCGACGACGAGGCCGACATGATGGATGAGGACTTTGTCCTGGCCCTGGAATACGGCATGCCGCCTACCGGCGGCCTGGGCTTCGGCATCGACCGCTGCGCCATGATGCTCTGCGGCACCGACTCCATCCGGGATGTGATCCTGTTCCCCACAATGAAACCCTTGGATAAGGGTCAGGGCAATAACCAGGCAGAGGCAACCCCGGAAGTGGCCCCTGTTTCGGTCCCCGCCGAGACTCCTGCCGAGCCTGAAAAAATCGACTTCTCTAATGTTGTGATTGAGCCTCTGTTTGAGGATCAGGTTGATTTCGAGACCTTTTCCAAGAGCGATTTCAGAGCTGTTAAGGTCATTGAATGCGAAGCAGTTCCTAAGTCCAAGAAACTCTTGAAGTTCACGCTAGACGACGGTTCTGGAGAGTTACGGACGATTTTGAGCGGTATCCATGCTTATTATGAGCCGGAAGAGCTCATCGGCAAGACCTGTATCGCAATCACCAATCTGCCTCCGCGCAAGATGATGGGTATCGATTCTTGCGGTATGCTCATCTCCGCCGTTCATAAGGAAGGCGAAGAGGAGAAGCTTCATCTTCTGATGGTTGATCCTCACATTCCGGCAGGCGCGAAGCTCTACTAAGATCCAGTGAACTGAGAGCGAATAATTGGCTGAAATCGGGGGCGTATGCCAAAATCTATGCCAATTTACACCACGGTCATGCCATCTGCGGAAAAACTATTCTGCGATTCGCTATCAGCCACCGTCGGATATCACTTATAGCTATAACTCACGAGCCTGCTGAAGCTAAGCAGGCTCGTAGTTTTGTGAACGGAGAGGGATCATCCTTCGAAATGAATAACGGTATCTGTGCTTTATCGGAAAGGTGCCAAAAACAGCGATTTGTGCCTTTCAGAGGCGCCTTGCGATTCAGACGACAAATGACCCGGCCCGGGGATTAATCGGCGGTCCTGCGCGAAAAAACCTCCGATATCGGCACCAAATCACGACACAGAAACCAACCCTGCAGTAAGAGGCGGAACGCGAAACGAAATGGCATCCCTTAAAGTTCCCGCGCGGCCTTACCGTAATTAATTATTGTTACTTGCCGAAGAACAGCAGAATGCTATATCAAGGAGGTAGGATAGAAATGGAAGATGATATTCGGATGCGTGATCAGCTTTCCTACCAAGAGAAAAACCGTCAGCTATACATCAGACAGAAAGAAATGCTCGCTTTGTTTCTTCAGAAAAGAGCTATCTCCCAGGAACAATATGAAAAGAGTCTTCACGATTTGACTGAGAAGATGGGATATAAAGAAGAATAAGCTGCATCTGCTAGTTGAATATATCAGAAGTAAAGCGCTCATTACATCTCAATGTGGGATGTGATGGGCGCTTTTTTGTTTTCAGAGAATATAGACCGCTTGAAGGAGGGAAGCAAAATTTTTTTCAAAAACTATTTAACAATTTCCTCGAAAAGTTCCCAGTTGGTTATTGGAAAGCGAAAGCTGCCAAGAAGCTTGAAAACTGAATACTCAGCCACCAGATACGTTCCCTGTGTTATAGGAGAACCTTAAGCCAAGCCTGCAAGTGCGCCAGGACCCCGAAAGGGAGAGCGATTTAACTCATGCAGCAGAAGCCGGATTGCCACCGGCGGAGGCGATGACAGACGCAGGGGTTAATGATACTTCCGTAATTCGCGGCCCAGCCATAAAGAAGGCGGGGAGGTGAGAGGCCTATGGACCTGTCCAGCAAACAGGCGTCTGGTGTGTTCCCTTGTACGAGGGCGTCGAGGACAAGTATCGTGCATATTTGAGAAGAATTGAAATAAAAGAGGAAAGGAGGGAACCTGATTGGATGATTGTAAAGTGATTGCCATCACAAATCAGAAGGGAGGTGTTGGTAAAACTACAACCACAGTAAACCTTGGAATTGGTCTTGCTCGTCAGGGAAAGAAAGTCCTGATGATTGATGCGGATCCACAGGCAAGCTTAAGCATTTGTCTTGGCATACCGAGACCGGATGATCTGGATCTCACACTGACTGATCTGATGGTGGCAGTGGTGGATGAGACCTATCTTCCAAGAGGAAGCGGGATTGTTCATCATAAGGAAGGAGCAGACTTTCTCCCAGCCAATATTGGCCTTTCCGGAATGGAGACGTTCCTGGTCAACACAATGAGTCGAGAACATGTCCTCAAGGAAGGCATTAGCGAGCTCCGAAAGGACTATGACTACATCCTAATTGACTGTATGCCTTCCCTTGGGATGATGACGATCAATGCGCTGGCTGCGGCAGACAGTTTGATTGTTCCGCTGCAGCCTAGCTATCTGTCTACAAAGGGCCTGGATATCCTGTTTAAGTCTGTTTCACGGATCAGGAAAACCATCAACCCTACGCTCCGTATCGACGGCATACTCCTGACAATGGTAGACAGCCGTACGATTAATGCAAGGAGCATTATTTCATCGCTGAAAGCGACCATTGGTCAAAACATTCGTGTGTTTGATACGGAGATCCCACATTCCGTACGAGCCGTAGAATGCGCTCTAAGCGGTGGAAGCATCTATGCCTATGACAAACAAGGCAAGGTGGCACATGCCTACGAGAGGTTCACGAAGGAGGTGGAAGAGCTTGAGAAACGGACAAAAGATCGACTTAGGAATGACGGGGTACGCTGAGCTCTTCATGACCGATGAGGAGAGAAAAACACAGACTCTGCCAAGGATCGTGGACATCCCCATCGAGATGATCGATGACTTCCCGGATCACCCCTTTAAGGTCAGGATGGATGAAGACATGCAGCAGCTGGTGGAAAGCATCAAGGAACGAGGGCTGATCCATCCTGTCATCCTTCGAAAGAAGGAAGACGGAAGGTATGAAATCGTGTCAGGGCATCGTAGGAAAAAGGCGTGTGAGATTGCCGGGCTGACGATGATCAAAGCTGAGGTCCGCGAGATGACCAGAGATGAAGCCATTATTATGATGGTGGAGTCGAACCTGCAGCGTTCTGTGATTCTTCCAAGCGAGAAAGCCTATTCCTATAAGATGAGGCTTGAAGCTCTGAAAAGACAGGCAGGACGCCCCCCAAAAGAAAATGGTGGCCCAGTGGGCCACGAATTTGAAGGGATGAAGTCAAGAGATGTACTCGCAGAAGAAACACCTGACAGCGCCCGTCAGATTCAACGCTATATCCGACTCACTGAGCTTCAGCCTGAGATCCTCGACCTTGTAGACGAGGGCAAAATCGGCCTGCGGCCTGCAGTGGAGCTTTCCTATCTGTCCAGACACGAGCAGGACATGCTGGTCGAGGCTATGGAGTATGCGGACTGTACACCGTCCCATGCGCAGGCTATCCGGTTACGGGCATTCTCTAAGGACGGAACACTCGGTCCTCATGTTATTGAGAACGTTATGAACGAGGAAAAGCCGAACCAGAGAGAGAAGATCAGCCTGCGTTATGACGATGCTCGCAAATTCATCCCATCGAGCATTCCGTACAGCAAAACCGGAGAGTACATCATGAAGGCACTTGAATTCTATCAGAAACATCTGGAACGTCAGAAGGGTGATCGCGGAGACCGGTAACTGCTTGGGTAAGGGACAACTATACCCAAAAACGGCATCGGTATTTCTGCCGCTTCCCCCTCACACTCCCCCTGTCATACTTCCTGTACTTCCCGAAAAAGAAAAGGTATGGTACAGATCCCATCCTTGCAGTTTGGTTTGAAAAGCCTACAATGATTTGAAAAAGAATTTGGAGGCGAGACCATGAGAAAAATTGCAGGAGTCATGATCCTGACAGCTTTGTTGATCCTGTCTGGATGCTCTGTGGCTGATGTGGAAACAGATCAGCATGCCTTCTCAGAAAGTACTGAGATTAGTATTCCTGAGAACGATCAAGAGTACAGCTCAAAACCAGTTGAGTCCCTTCCAATCCGAGAAGAGACAACCAATATGACTCCCAGAGATGCAACCGGTGATTCCGGCGATTTGGTTGACAAACAGGTTTATGAGACTGTGACCAGACAGACTAATGAAGCAGACCAGGTAGTTGTGGCTGATCAGGGATGGGGAGAATCGGAACAGGAAGAGGAAGAAAACGTCGAGAGTTCTTCTTTTCAGGAAGTAATCCCTTCCTCCGAAGAGGAGCCACAGAGGGAAACGGATTCCTCAGAAAGCACTGAACCGGAAATTGAAGACCCACCAAACGAAGAACCTGTCGCAGATGAACCGGGTGAGCCTGAGCTGACATCTGAGCCAGAACCTGATTTCGATATTGGGTACTGGATCAACTTCGCAAATGAACTGGCAGAAAGCAAAGGCCTTCGGCTTGATCCTTCAGCAAATGACTGCTGGGACAATCCGATAACAGCAAATCCGGACTGCATCTATCTTCAACGTGATTTAGATGCAAGACTGAGCCGGTATGCTTCCAGTGATGATATCACTGACGTTTGGATCTGGTACGAGGATCTGGGGGATCAGCATTATCTGATCTATATCGGATACGCATAACACGACAATAAGAATTCGAAGAGAGCACTGTGGGAACACGGTGCTTTTTTCATGCTCACAAGGAGGTAAATTGAATGAAGTCATTTATTAAGCGAGGCATGTCTGGACTGCTTGCATTCCTGATGTGCTTCACGGCACTTTTTGGTGCAGGATCCACAACTGCATTTGCCGCATCGGAGACATCTGAATCGTATATGATCTCGTTTCCTCGAGACGGCGATGCAAACCAGGTTTATGGCACAGATACGTGGGGACACCCTGCGAAGAACTTCATGAACGGCTGGTACACGGAAGAGAATACCACCTGGACCGTTCATGCTCAGGAAAGTTTCGAAGGTCAGGTGTGTTACTGCATTGAGCCTGGTGTCCACAGAGAGATCGGCGATACCTATTCCGGTTTTGGTGAGAACTTCTGGGATAATTATCCGTCCAGCTATAACAACACCATTGAACCGGATACGATCAAGGTGCTGCTCGGTCGTATCATGCAGTATGGCTATCAGGAAAATGTTTCCACCGGTTGGCGATCTCAGAATGATGCTGATGCAGATAAGCTTGCCCATGATATGGCAACGCAGATTCTGGTGTGGGAAACCGTTATCGGTGAACGTGATGCTGAGTTTAATCACGTTGATACAGGCGGTAAAGACACCGCAAAATCCTGTATTGCTCCCGGCAATCCTCTCTACAGCCGATTCTGCACTTACTATGACAGCATGGTGGCCAGCGTTAAGAGCCATACGGTCATTCCCAGTTTTATGGCCAGAAGCAGCGGGAAGGCTCAGAGTGTTGAACTTGCCTGGAACGGCAGCGAATACACGGCGACTCTTACCGATACCAACAACGTCCTGTCAAAGTTCACTTTCAGTTCTGACATGGCAGGCCTGAAGTTTTCTGTCAATGGAAACAAGTTGACGATTACTTCTGATACTGCACCGACCGGAGCGGTGGCGATCACAGCTGAGAAGGGCCAGCTCCGTTCCGGTGTTCTGGTATGGTCCGACAGCAAGTATGGCCCCAGTGGCGGTATCCAGGATGTCATTACTTACTCTGCAACGGTAAGTGACCCTGTTAAGGCCTTTCTGAATGTTACGGTCAGCTACGGCGGTCTGAAGATTGTTAAGACTTCAGAGGATGGAAAGGTCTCAGGGATTACCTTCACGGTTAAGGGCAATGGTGTAGATGAGACTGTGACCTCAGATAAGAATGGCAAGATTACCATTGAGAATCTTCTGCCTGGAACGTATACCATTACCGAGGTCGTGAGCGATGCATATGAGCCCCAGGATGCCCAGACGATTACTGTGGAGAGTGGCAAGACAGCAACTGTGACCTTCAATAACAGCCTGAAGCGTGGAAGCCTTCAGATTACGAAGACCGCAGAAGACGGCCTGGTAGAAGGACTGCGTTTTCATCTCTTTGGAACATCTGCGAGCGGTGCCAAGGTCGATGAATACGCCACTACAAACGCTGTCGGTGTTGCAACCTTTGAAAGCATTCCTATCGGGACCGGGTATACGGTCGAAGAGGTTGATACAGCCAACAAATATATCGTTCCGGATTCGCAGTCTGCTGCGATCGAGTGGAATAAGGTGACCAACCTTTCTTTTGACAACACTCTGAAGCGCGGAGATCTGGAGATTACGAAGACTTCGGAGGACGGCCTTGTAGAAGGCGTAAAGTTTCATCTTTTCGGTACTGCAACAAACGGCGATGAGGTCGATCTCTATGCGACTACGAATTCTTCGGGAGTGGCCAAGTTTACGAACGTCCTGATCGGCAGCAACTATACAGTCGAAGAGGTTGAAACGGCAGATCGTTACGTCGTTCCTGCTGAACAGAAAACTCCTATTGAGTGGAACAAAGTAATGAAGCTCAGCTTTGAGAATGAGCTGAAGCGTGGAGATCTGCAGGTAACGAAGACCTCGGAGGACGGACTGATTGAGGGCATAGAATTCCATCTGTATGGTACCGCTCTGAATGGCGAGAGTATTGACGTCTATGCTGCTACCAATGCAGAGGGTGTTGCTGCATTCAAGGACATCCTGATTGGTAGCAACTATACTATCGAGGAAGTCAACACCAAAGCCTGGTACATCGTTCCCGAGAACCAGACCGCCCCCATCGAATGGGCAAAGGTCACCAGTCTGAGCTTCGACAATGTTCTGAAGCGCGGCAGCCTGAAGGTGGTTAAAACCTCTGAGGACGGGCTCAATGAAGGAGTAAAGTTCCATCTGTACGGAACGTCCGATTCGGGGATTGCGGTAGATGAATATGCAGTTACCGATGAAAATGGCGTTGCAACCTTCAGCAATATTCTGATCGGATCCGGGTATGTGATTGAGGAGGTCGATACTGCTATCCGGTATGTTGTACCTGAAAACCAGGAAGGTGCAATCGAGTGGAACAAAGTTGCGCAGAAGAGTTTCGAGAATGTTCTGAAAAAGTTTCGCGTCACGCTGACCAAGGTGGACAGTGAAAGCGGTGAGCCTCAGGGCGATGCGAAGCTCTCAGGAGCTGTCTATGGCCTGTACAAGGGTGACGAATTTATTGAGTCCTATACCACGGATGAGAACGGCCAGTTTACTACCGATTATCATCCCTGCGGGGATGACTGGTCCATTCGTGAGATTACCCCGTCTGAGGGCTATCTCCTGGATGAGGAGAGCTATCATGTTGGGGCTGAGGCCAAGCTCTATACGGTGGAACTGAACATCACCGAGATCGGCTCAAAGGAAGAAATCATTAAGGGTAACATCGCGATTATCAAACACTGCGATAATGGCGAGACCGGCGTGGATACACCGGAAGCTGGAGCGAAGTTCGAAATCTATCTGAAGAGCGCCGGAAGCTTTGAAGATGCGCTCGATTCTGAAAGAGATCTGCTGATTTGTGATGAGTTCGGGTATGCTGAGAGCAAGATGCTGCCTTACGGGACGTACACGGTTCATCAGGTATCCGGCTGGGATGGCAGAGAACTGATGCCGGACTTTGATGTGTATATTTCCAACAACGATCAGACCTATCGTTTCCTTCTGAACAATGCGGTGTTTGAAAGCTATATCAAAGTCGTGAAGGTGGATAGTGAGACCGGGAAAACAATTCCTTACGCGGGTGCCGGCTTCCAGATCTATAATCCGGAAGGCGAACTGGTGTCTATGACTTATACCTATCCGGAAGTCACTGTAATTGATACCTTCTACACCACCTCCGATGGAACTCTGATCACTCCTGAAAAGCTGGCTTATGGAAAGGGCTATTCCCTTGTAGAGGTCCAGGCCCCTTATGGTTATGTCCTGGATGCGACGCCTATCAGCTTTGATGTAGATGAAGACAATTCCACTGAGGAGGGAGAAATCACTCTGATCGTTGTGGAGAAGACGAATGCACCTCAGAAGGGCATTGTCTCGATCCTGAAGACCGGTGAAGTATTTTCCAGTGTAATTCAGAACGGTGATCTTTACACTCCGGTTTATGAGGTGAAAGGTCTCGCAGGGGCGGTATATGAGATTACTGCAGCGGAGGATGTTGTTACACCGGATGGGACGGTTAGATACACGGCGGGAACCCTGGTAGATACGATTACTACAGATGATAGCGGACTGGCCAGAAGCGGCGAGCTCTACCTTGGGAAATACCAGATTACTGAGACTTCTGCTCCGTATGGCATGGTGCTGAACACGGAGCCTCAGACGGTTGAGCTTGTCTATGCGGGTCAGGAAATTGCGCTGACGGAAACCTCAGCATCTTTTTGTAATGAGCGCCAGAAGGTGGAGATCTCGCTCCTCAAGGTTATGGAGAAGAATGACCTCTTTGGAATCGGCGAGAATGGCGAGGTTACTTCTGTTAAGTTTGGACTCTATGCAGCTAAGGAGATTACTGCTGCAGACGGAAGCACTATTCCTGCAGAGGGGCTTCTTGCAATCGCAAGTTGCAATGAAAACGGCGAGGCGGTATTTGAATGCGACGTGCCTGTAGATTCCGAGCTCTATGTGAAGGAGATCAGTGCTGATGCACATTACATTGTCTCGGAGACTATGTACCCGGTGAGCTTTGACTACCAGGGCCAGGACGTGGCAGAAGTTAAGCTGCCTGTCAACGATGGAAAGGAGATCGACAACGAGCTGATTTACGGCACGGTGCGTGGTCTAAAGGTTGATGAGGACGGTCTGACTGTGCCTGGAGCTACATTTGGCCTCTTCTACTCTGAAGAAACGGTGTTCGATCGGGAGCATGCGATTATGTGCTGTACTACCAATGAGGAGGGTATGTTCACCTTTGAGAAACTGGTATATGGTGACTATGCGATCCGAGAGATTGAACCTGCTGAGGGCTTTGTGCTGAACGAGACCATCTATCCTGTTACTATCCGGGAGAGCAACGAACTGGTGGAGATCGGCTTTGAAAACCTTCATATCACCGGCACGGTTGAAGTAACCAAGGTTGATAAGGATTATCCGGAAAACAAACTGACTGGAGCTGAGTTTGAAGTCTGGCTGGATCTGGACGGCGATAAGAAATATGACGCCGAGAAGGATATCCTTGTTGGCCTGATGAAAGAAGCGGAGATCGGTATCTACAGAATGGAAGGCCTGCGTTACGGTGGGTATTTCGTCTATGAGAGAACTGCCCCGGAAGGCTTCCAAAAAGATGATGGCTTCTACTTCTTTGAGATCCATGAAGATGGAAAGACTGTGATTGTGGAGAATGAGGCAGGGATCGGCTTCATTAACAAGGCACGTACCGGCAGTATCCGAATCGAGAAGACCTCCGAGGATGGCGTACTGAAGGGCTTCACGTTCCGGGTCGAAGGCAAGGATGCCTGTGGCAACACTTTCTCTCAAGAATATATGACGGATGAGAAAGGTCAGATCTTGATTGAAGGTCTTCGGATCGGTGAGTACACTGTTTCCGAGGTGAGTAACGAGGCATCTGCAAAGTATGTCCTGCCCGAGAATGTCACGCTGACTGTTCTCGAAGATAAGACGACGGTGGCCAAGTTCTACAACGAACTTAAGCCGGAGGTCCCCGATATCCCCAAGACCGGTGATGACACGAATATGCCCCTGTGGGCAGCAATCGCTGCTGCATCCCTGGTGGGAATCGGGGCAACCGTATTTGTGATGCTCCGAAAGAAGAGAAAGGGAGGCGCTAAGCATGACCGCTAAAGCTATTATCGGTATCATCCTGCTTGTTCTTGTTGTAGGCGGACTGATTGTCATGAAATTGAAGAACAGGAAGTAATTTGGCGAAGGGCGGCACCTGCAAAAGGGTGCCGCCCTTATACGATCGGTCCTAAAATGTAGGACCAGCCTTAAGCCTTAAAATATAGGACCAGCAGAAGGAGGGAAGCAATGTTTATTGATCATAAGGAGATTGAACGGCTCAGAGCCCAATATCCGGTTGGCAGCAGGATCGTTCTGGATCATATGGGAGATGACCCCAGACCGATTCCAGCCGGTTCGAAGGGAACGGTTATTGTGGTTGATGATATTGGGACAGTCCACTGCAGTTTTGACAACGGGCGAAGACTGGGCCTGATTCCGGGCGAAGACTCATTCCATAGACTCCAGCCCAAAAACAGAGATGAGAGGTGAAGGGAGATGATAGATCATGGAAATGACTGTACGGCCTATGACAAGGGCAGAGCAGATGTACTGCTATACGCAGAGCCAACAAATTCGCAGCCAGACAGGGAACATAGGGTATCTGAGAGCGGACATGGACACGACCGGGAAAGGCTTCTTCTCTTCCTGGAACGGATTCAGAGACGATCTGAAGACACAGGAGTTCAAGGATGAGTTCGATGCCGTGATTAATGCGCTGAGAACCGAAGACAGCCCTGAGAGTTTTCTGAAGGATAGAACCACAATGGGGAAGTACTGCTTCTCACATATTGATGGCAGGATCAATGACAGAGAGTTTGGATTCCGTGTAGACACCGATGGCTATAGCTATATGATGCGACTGAATCCGAACAGGGGTGAGTACAACCTCTACTGTTATTGTTATCGAAAAGACTGGCTGGATCACCATCTGCAGGATGCGGAGAGAGGAATTCGTTTCATAGACAGCAGCTACAAGGAACTCTTTCGAATTCCGGATGGGGGGAAGATCCGGATTACCTACCCGGATGGAGATCGCAGGGAAGAAACTTGCAGATATATTGATCCCTATCATCTGGAAGTCGGCTTTGGTTCTATGAACCTTTTTCACATATGCGAGTTCGCCGAGCGGATGGAAGGCAATGGTGCGAAGATCGAGCCTGTTGACCCGATCATGAAGTCTGCGAGAGAGAAAGGAGTGGCACGATGACGAAGGGAGATCACCTGATCTGGACCAATTATGGACTGGATTATGAGGATTATAGAGATCAACTGGATGAAGATTATCCTGAACTCTCTGACGCAGAGAAGGAACAGCTGATGTATGAGCTCAACGACGACTATCTTCAGGATGAGCGTGCTAATCTGAACATCCAGCTCTCCCAGCCAATCCTTGTGGTAGCCCAGCTTGGACTATGGAACGGAGTAAAGCCGGGTTATCGTGAGATCGAGAGCGGTAATATCCGGGATTGCCTTTATTCCCATTATGACTTTACCACCTGGTTTGTTGACAGACAGGGAGACCTGAGATGTGATGATATACACCACGATGGTACCAATCATTATCTATACAGGGTGTGGCGGGATGACGTTACGGAAAGCCAGAAGGACCGACTGAAAGCAAGAATATATGATGGTATCGCAACTCGTTCAGACATCACTCGTGTTACAAGACGTCTGGGAGATGAAATCGGAAAAGTATACGGCTGGACATTCCCTACGAGACAGCCCGCCTATGAGAGATGAGAGGAGGTCAGAATGGATAAGGAAAAGGAGATTTGCCTATACCTCAAAAAGCATCATACGGGACAGGAGAAAGCCGTTTTCAGTAAAGAACTGGAACGGCTTTTTTCGATGAACGGACGGACGATCCGAAGAATCATCAGTCATCTGCGGCAGACAGGGAATCCCATATGCAGCAGCTGCAAGGGGTATTACTATGCAAGAACTCAGAACGAGGTCAATGATACCGTATCCCACCTGAACGAGCTCGTGACAGGCGTGTCAAATTCAAGGACGGCGCTGCTGTATGCAAAGATCCCAAAGGGACAGCCTTCAGTCGAGATCACAATACGAATTGGTGGAGGCGAGGTGCAATGAAATACCTCGCAGAACGGCTGACTGCGTTTCTGAAAGATTACGATTACTTCGACTATATGGACAGTATGGGAATCGGTGAAACGGATGCTGATATGGTTGAGAAGAACAAGGCAATGCTGAATTCTCCCATGATGCTTCGTCATTCTATCAGGACGATGGAAGAGATCCTGAACGAAGGGAATCTCGATGACAGAGAAGCCGGTATTTGCAGGAACCTGATTGAAGAACTGAAAGAAGTATACATCCAACGGGTTTCCGGGACTAAGCCGGACCCGCAAAAAGAAAGGAGTGCGCGATGAAGAAAGAGATTGTTTTCATCGATGACGAGACGTTGACACCGGAAGAATGGGAGGCGATTGCTGATGAGCCGTCCGAAGAATAAGGAGGAATACCGACAGGAGATGGCTGAAGCATTTGCCAACGTCTTGGAGGAAAAGGGACTTGAGTGGCGAAAAGAATGGACGGGAACCGGTGGCAGTGCACCGCACAACGGCATTACAAAAGCCTGCTACCGAGGAAGCAATGCTTTTTGGCTCAGCCTGGTAGCAATGATGAAGGGCTACACGGATCCTCGATGGGTGACAATGATTCAGATCATGGATAAGGATGCCAAGTATCATCCGAAGCAGAAGTGGCATCTGAAAGCCGGATCAAAAGCGACGTATGTAGAGTACTGGTACCCCTTTGATCTAAAAGACAAGAAGGCTTTGACATGGGATCAATATAAGGACGAACTGAAAAACGGCAGGAAGCCTGAAGAGTTCAAGCTTTCCACGAAATATACTGCAGTGTTTAACGCCTGCGATATCGAAGGCATGCCGGAGATTACCGTTCCTCTGAATGAGGATATTCAGATGGATGAAATGGTTCGGAGACTGTCAGACGGTATGGGCGTTCCTATTCTGCTGGACGGCGGTGATCAGGCGTATTATTCCCCTCATCAGGACAAGATCCACCTGCCTACACCGGGCTCCTTTGAGAACGAGTACGCGTTCAATGCAACTGCACTTCATGAGCTGTCCCATTCCACCGGACACCCGACAAGGCTGAACAGGCCTCAAACCGGAATGTTTGGAACAGCTCAGTATGCCTATGAGGAGCTTGTTGCAGAGATGTGCTCCTGCTTTATGGGATTCGATTTGAATGCGGAACCGAGCGCCAGCCACATTGACAATCATAAGGCTTATGTCCAGTCCTGGATTCAGGCTATTCGTGAAAAGCCTGAGACGCTGATCCGGGCAATCAAAGACGCTCAGGGAGCAGCCAACTATATGGATTGGAAGGCCGGGCTGATTTCCGATAAGGAGTACGAGACAGTTCGTGACAAAACTTTTGAAATCAGGGGAAAAGACCGCGAGAGAACGGATGCCCGCTGAGGTGGCGTAGGGATCGGAATTCGCACATTTCACTTTTTGAGGGGTGTCTTGTATACTGATGTCCGAAAGGATGTCAGGTATGGAGAACAGCTTAGCGAAAAGACACCCAGAGCTGGTTGCGGAATGGTCGGTGAAGAATCTCCCGCTGACTGCTGAAGATGTCAGTTATGGATCCAATAAGATCTACTGGTGGAAGGGCCCTTGCGGTCATGAGTGGGAGACGAGCGTCAAGGCCAGGAGTAAGGGGGAAAAGTGCCCGATTTGTGCAAATGCGAGAGTCGTATCCGGCGTCAATGACCTTGCTACGGTAAGACCGGACCTGGTTGGGCAGTGGTCTGAAAGAAACACCATGCCTCCCTCCGCAGTCACGATTGAATCCCATACTCTGGTATGGTGGAAAGGCCTCTGTGGTCATGAATGGAGATCAGAGGTAAGAAGCCGGGCAAAGAATGACAGTAAATGCCCGTTTTGTACCAGCCACAAGTTGCTTCCGGGATTCAATGATCTCAAAACACGATTCCCTGAGATTGCAAAAGAGTGGTCTCCACGGAATTTGCCCTTGAAGCCGGACATGGTTACTGCCTTTGCCAATCGCCGGGTATGGTGGAAATGCCATACCTGCGGAAACGAATGGTACGCCTTGATTTCAACCAGATCCGGAGGAAGTGAGTGCCCTTATTGCTCAGGTATCACGCTTCTCCCTGGGGTTAACGATCTGAAAACCCTATACCCGGATCTGGCGGCTGAATGGTCTGAGAAAAACGGCACATTAACCCCGGAAACCACAAGAGTGAAAAGCCGGAAGAATGTCTGGTGGAAGTGTAAGACCTGTGGACACGTGTACAGAGCTATAATCGCTTCCAGAGTAAGAGGGAGGCAGTGTCCCGTCTGTGCAAACAGAGCGGTTTTGGCGGGCTTTAACGACCTTGCAACGACAGACCCGCAGCTTGCACGGGAATGGGATTTCGAGCGAAACAGCATGCTCCCTTCCATGATCTCCAGATCTTCCTGCTATCGAGTCTGGTGGCGATGCAATCAAGGCCATCACTGGTCCATGAAGGTTGCAGACCGGAGTATCGATGGGAAAGGCTGTATCTACTGTGAAAAGGATTTCCTGGTCTCTCTCCCAACACTGGCGGCTGCGTTCTACACATCTAAACTCAAGCTCAGGATCACATTTGAGGATGACAGCGTGATCGGGATTCCAATTGAAATATATATCCCAGAGTTGATGTTGGGGATTGATTCAGTTTCCAAACGAACGCGTGAGGCAGAGGTAGAGCAGGGATGGAAGAGACATCTTTGTTCGGCAAATGGAATCACGTTAGTAGAGATAAGCCTTGACAAGAAGACAGACCCGATTCGCCTTCTTTCGACGATGAAGAAAGCATTCCAAAAGAAGGACGTCTTTATCAATTCGGATATAGATGAAGATCTGAATTTGATCCGAAAAGCATTTGACAAGCTCCGGGAGCAGAAAGAGTGAGGTGTACCATGTTCGGGAAGAAGAACAACCAGGTTAGGCTGGAGCTCACAACAGATGAACTGAGAGTCATTCGGAAGATCATGCTGTACTTCCGCAACAAGGTTGCAACAAAAGGAGAACCAACAGAAGATATCGACGCCTTGATCATAAAACTCTGTCCGTAAAAGCAAATAAACATTATGAGCCGCAGAGCTGCCGGTTGGCCGGATACTCTGCGGCTTTTCATTTTCGGGAGGTGATGAGTATTGCCATATGTATCTCAGGAGGAGATCCAGACTGCAAAGCAGGTGGATCTTCTGAGCTTTCTCCAAGCTACAAACCCATCTGAACTTGTCCATGTATCCGGACAGACCTATTGCACCAGAGAGCATGATTCTTTGAAGATCAGCAACGGGAAATGGTACTGGTTCTCAAGAGGCATCGGGGGCGTTTCGGCGCTGGATTATTTGATAAAGGTTCAGGGGTATTCTCTGCCACAGGCTGTTGAGTTGATCGGAGGAAGATCATCCTTTTTACCGCCAAAACAAGCAAAACTGCCTGAGACTCCGAGAAGACTTCTTCTGCCAGAGAGGAATAACAGTTCAGAGCAGGTGATTCGATATCTACGTAGACGTGGAATCCACCCGGAGGTCATTGGCTACTGCATTGAGAACATGATGCTGTACGAGTCCAAAGACTACCACAACGCTGTCTTTGTTGGCTACGACGAGGGAGGGAAACCTCGATATGCCTCTATTAGGGGGACCATCGGCAAATACAAAGGTGAAGCGACAGGGAGCGATAAACACTACTCCTTTGGCCTTACGGAAGGCAGGAGCAGTTCCCATTTGCACCTGTTTGAATCAGCTATCGATTTGCTGAGCTTTGTCTCGATCCTTCACATGAAGGGACAAGACTGGAACAGGGATGCCTTTTTGTCCTTGGCTGGGGTATTCCAATCAAAACGGCAGGATGTGCTTCCGGTAGCTCTGCAGCGATATCTGGATCAGCATAAGGAGGTGCAGACGATCCATCTTCACCTGGATAACGATGAAGTCGGACGCGGAGCAGCAGAGGGAATTAAGAGAAGTCTTGCCGGAAGGTATTCTGTTTTGGATGAGCCACCTGCTTGTGGTAAGGATGTGAATGACCAGCTGATGATTCGGCTGGGACTGAAGAAAAGTAAGGAGGAACATGAACGATGATGGACATTACGATCTATCAGATCGACCCTGACAGGGATCAGAATGGCGTTTTGTTTGGGGCGCTTGATCAACTTGAAAAGTGGCAGGGTTCTCTGGAAGTAGATGCCGGTATTTACGGAAAAGTATTTGAGGGAGAAATTGATGCCAAGGATCTGGAGGAGATCTATGAGATCTTCAACCAGGACAAACCCGACGGCTATCACGGAAGATCTCTGTCGGTTTCAGATGTTGTTGCTGTACGGGATCCTGATAGCAAAAAGATCGACTATTTTTTCTGCGATTCTATCGGCTTCAAGAAGGTAGACTTTGATGCAAGCAGAGCTTATGAGTCATTTAAGGCGAAGATCAAAGTGGTCATATGTGAGCCTGGAAGAAAAGCCAGAGTTGCAGAGATAGGTACTGAGCTGGAAGACCTTCAGAGAGCGGTAGGGGGAATGATTGAGGCCTACTATCCTTTTGAAGAGCAGGTCTGTATCGTTTGCAATGACGAGGGGAAGTTCAATGGGATGAGTCCATGCAGAGCGATCTTCGATGACGAGAGAAAGATCCAGGATATTATCTTCGGCCCGTTTTTTATCTGCGATTGCAGCACACCTGAGTTCGGAAGCCTGAATGCAGAGCAGCTCGATCGTTACCGTAAGATGTTTGACAATCCTGAGCGCTATTTCAGAATCGACGGTGAGATCAAGGCCATCCCACATGACCCCACCAAAGACAAAGCGCACCAGAGATAAACACACCAGGGGCACAGTGTCCTTATGTCGTAACAAGCAACGTCCCCGTACGGACAAAGTCCTCCGGAGGACAGCTTGTCAAGGGCTCTGCGCCCCTGAGACCCCGCTGAAAGGAGTAATCAATATGATCAGTTTTTTTGTGGGTGTTATGGTTGGCGGCATCGTAGGAGTGTTCTTCATGGCGTTGGTAAATGCCAGCCACAACGAAAGAGAGGATGAGTAAATGGCAAAGAGAAACTGTAGATTTGAAGTCCGCCTTACGAAGGACGAGTATTACGATTTGACAAAGAAGGCGCGTAGGGCTGGATTAACAACCGGCGCATTTGTACGTATGGCTGTTGCCGGGCAGGAAGTCCACGAAGCTCCGAGTGTTGACGTACCGATCCTGATCCGGGAGGTAAGAAGGGTTGGTTCAAATATTGATCAGATCCTGAAGATTGCAAACGGGAAAGGCCTTTTGGAAGTTCCGGATCTCAGAAAAGCATTGGAGGAGAATCGGACCGTCGAGAAGATGATCGCCAATGCTTATGGATTCTGATGGCAGTGACATCCATGTGGCCGATCAAGGGACGAGTGGATCAGGTAATAAACTACGCCAGAAATCCCGAGAAAACGGTTGAAGCGGTGCACCAGGATCTGGCCAGCCTTCACACGATCGACGGTGTCGTGGAATATGCAGCCAAAGAAATGAAGACTGAAAAACGCATGTACGTGACCTGCCTGAACTGTACAGAAGAAAATGCGGCTCAGCAGTTTATGGAGACAAAGCGACTCTGGTCCCGGATTTCTGGAAGAGAGAAGGCCACAGGCCGCGTCTGTTACCACGGATATCAATCCTTCAAAGAAGGTGAAGTGACTGCCGAGATCGCTCATGAAATTGGTGTCAGACTCGCTGAACGACTCTGGGGAAATGAATATGAAGTTGTGGTAGCGACTCACTGCAACACGAATCATTATCACAACCACTTTGTCCTGAATCCTGTGTCTTTGGTGGACGGGCATAAGTTCTTCAATTCTCCGATGGATTATCAGGCGATGCGCGAAGAATCCGACAGGTTATGTCTGGAGTATAGAATCTCGGTGATTGAGGAGCCTTCCGGGAGAGGAAGAAACTACGGAGAGTATCTGGCAGAAAAGAATGGGAAGCCGACGAACAGAGGCCTTATCAGAAGAGATATTGATCGAGCTATCAAAGCATCTATGACTGAGCGGGAGTTCTACCATCAGCTCGAGATTATGGGCTACGACATCAAGCTATACGGAGAAAGTGGTAGACCACTGAAGCATCCCGGGCTGAGGCCACCTGGCGCGAAGGGCTTCTTCAGATTTCACAAACTCGGCGGAGATGGATACTCCTTGGATGAGATTCGGGAGAGAATCGCAGCTAATTACCATAGAAGGAATCCTTTTCCGGAAGAAGAGCAGACAGAAGCCAAGAAATACCGGGAACAGAACCGGCCAAAAACAAAGACAACAGGTCTTCACGCCTTGTATCTTCGATACTGCTATGAGCTGCATATCATTCAAAAGTTTCCGGCATCCGTAAAACGGGTGTCATTTTTTATGCGCGAGGATCTGATTCACCTGGACCGCCTGGACGCACAGACCAGGTTTTTAGGTGAGAACAAAATCGAAAGCATTGATGATCTTAACTCATTTCGTACTGAGGCTGAGGACAAATTGATATCCCTGAGCAATATGCGAAATCTACTCAGAAACGAGCTGAAACGTGTTACCAGAGCAGTGGATACAGAGGGGATTCAGCGGGTGAAGGGGCGCATCGCGGAAGTCTCTGAAGAAATGAGGAAGATAAGAAAACAGGTCAGGTTATGTGATGGCATAGAGGAGCGGTCGGTTTCAATGGCCGATGAACTCCAAAGACTGTCTGAAGAACCTGCCAGAAAGGAGGAAAAAAACAATGAGCAGTTATTCAGGGGACGCAGCGGAGCAAGTCGTCCACATGAGCCTCGAGGGAGCTGAGGTAGCAGTAAAGCTGGCGGGATCCGGAGCCAAACAGCTGGCGATTCTCCTCTATGCAGTGTTGAAGGATCAGAAGAAGACCAGCGGCAAGATTCGGCTGACCAATCTGCTTCGATCTGGAAAAGAACTGAAAGTGTTTGCTGTGCAGGATCAGGATCTGCAGAAGTTTTGTTCCGAAGCTAAGAAATATGGCGTTCTGTACACTGTACTCAAAGACAGAGATGCCAACGATGGGCTAACAGACATCATGGTTAGGGCAGAGGACGCAAGTAAGATCAACAGGATCTTTGAACGATTTATGCTTGCAACGGTGGACATGGGATCCGTGAGAGCTGAGATCGAACAGAACCGGGCTGAACGAGCACAGAGTGAAGAAATACAGCCTCCCGACCGTGCTTTGACGCATCAGGAAAAGGTGGAAGCTTTTCTTGATCAGGCACTGAAACCTAATCCCAGCAGAGAGGAACAACAGACGCAAAACCCCACAGAAGGCCGGATTGCCAGGTCCCGTCAGTCCGCGCCTTCCTCCGGGAGGAAATCGCCTACCGCAAGGGACGCTTCTGATGCACCGGAAAGCAGGCCTTCTGTTAAGCGACAGTTGGAGGAGATCCGACGTGAGCAGAGGAAAACGGCGGAGACTCCCAGCAAGAAACCGCGTCAGAAGACACAGGAGCACAATCCCCCGAAAAAGAAACGGAATAGACCCAAAAAGGAGGAAAGAACGTAATGAGCGAATTTGATGACATCTTCACTGCTTCTTCGAAGGAACCTGAGGAAGTTAGTGTGCCACCCTTTGACAAGGAAGAGTGGATCCAGCAGAAGAAAGCAGAGCGGGAGCACGCCTATGAAATGATCGACCAGGCTGCCGGGCTGATGCCTGGCGAAGGCGAACGTATTCAGATGTACCTCGACCTTCAGAGCCGATTCCCGAGGTACTCTGTTGGTAATATTCTGCTGCTTTCCGCGCAGAAACCAGAGGCAACCCGAATTGCAGACTTTAAGGCCTGGAAAGAGGGCGGCGTATATATCAAGCAGGGTGAGACGGGCATCATCATGCTTGAACCCGGAAATGAGTATACAAAAGCTGACGGAAGCGTAGGCGTCGCCTATAACGCGAAGCGGGTCTTCGATATCTCTCAGACAACGGCAAAGGTTATTCCGGAGCCTGAAGTTCATAGGGATGATCGACTCCTGATAAAGGCACTTATTTACAACGCTCCGTGTGAAGTCAGAATTGATGACAGTGTCCATTTCCCGGATGGCATGGCTGCACGTTATGACGCTGGTTCTCGTACAATCTTTGTAGCACGAGATCAGGAAGGGAAAACCCTTTTCCGAGAGATTGCCAGAGAGCTTGCTCATGCACATATGGATCAGGACGGGTATAGCAGAGAGAACTGCGAGTTTGCTGCGGTCTGTGTTTCATATATGATCTGCAGACGTAATGAGGTAGATGTCAGTACCTTTAGCTTCACGCAGCTACCTGATAGCTTTAGTGCATTGGATTCCAGAGGAGTCCGCTCTGAGCTTGCCAGAATCAGAGACGTTGCGAACAGCATTTCGGCAGATATGGATCGCCTCTATGAGAAGCAGAAGGACGCGAAGGCCCGTGATGATGCAAGATGAGGAGGCGAACATGAACGAGAGAGTATGTGTGACCCTGGAGAATTTTGACCAGCGTCTTATGGTGAACGGCCTGGTAGAGTTTAAGAATGATCTGCTTCGCCAGGGTAAGCCGACAGAAGATGTGGAGAACCTGATTATGAAGGTCATTGACGCCCCTCCGGTGAAAGAAAAGAGGCGTGACCGTGAGACAAGATAAGTTTTCCGCTCATCGGATCGCGTTATATGCATTCGGAGCACTCCCTGTGATTTGGGTTGGGCTATTGATTGCACCGATTGCCAAAGAAGGCCTGGTAGGTATCGTAACTGGATTCGGTCAGGTAATGAGCAATCCTTTCCATATCGAACTATGTGAGGACAGTGTAAACACTGTCCTCATTTTGCTTTTGATCTACGGATTCGGAATCGGTATCTATTTGGCAAACGACCGAAACTACCGCAGGCGGGAGGAGCATGGTTCGGCTAAATGGGGCAACCCTCTTCAGATTAATCGAAAATATGCTGACGTGCACAAGTCTCAAAACAAGGTGCTTACGAACAACGTATCGATTGGACTGGACGGGCACAAGCACAGGAGAAACCTGAATGTCCTCGTTTGCGGAGGATCCGGTTCGGGCAAGACTCGGTTTTATGCAAAGCCCAACATCATGAATGCCAATACCAGCTTTATTGTTCTTGACCCGAAGGGCGAGCTCCTGCGTGATACCGGGACGCTCCTGCAGATGAAAGGCTACGACATCAAGGTTTTGGATCTCATTGATATGGAACGGAGTCACTGCTATAACCCGTTTGTGTATCTGAAGACAGATAACGATATCCAGAGACTGGTTACCAATCTGTTCAAAAACACTACACCCAAAGGCTCACAGACACAGGATCCGTTCTGGGACCAGGCGGCTACGATGTTGTTATTGGCCTTGGTATTCTACCTTCACTATGAAGCTCCGCCTGAAGAACAAAACTTTTCCATGGTAATGGATATGATTCGAGCCGGAGACGTGAAGGAGGATAACGAAGAATACCAGTCACCACTGGATGTGCTTTTTGAGAAACTGGAGCTCCGAAATCCCGAGCATATTGCCTTGAAGTACTATCGCAGCTACCACTCCGGATCTGGAAAGACTCTTAAGTCCATCCAGATTACATTGATGTCGAGGCTGGAAAAGTTCAATTTGGAGTCCTTGGCAGGTATCACACAGTTTGATGAGATGGATCTGTCAGAAGTCGGAGAGCGCAAAACAGCTATATACGCCGTCATTCCCGATAATGACTCTTCCTTCAACTTTCTGGTGGGCATGCTTTATACACAGCTGTTCCAGCAACTGTATTACCAGGCTGATATCGTACACGGTGGGAAGCTTCCCGTGCATGTGCATTTTGTGATGGATGAGTTCGCAAACGTCGCACTGCCGGATGAATTTGATAAGCTCCTGTCCACAATGCGCTCAAGGGAAATCAGCGTGAGTATTATTGTCCAGAACCTGGCACAGCTGAAGGCACTGTTCGAAAAGACCTGGGAAAGTATCGTCGGCAACTGCGACGAGTTTCTTTACCTCGGTGGAAATGAGCAATCGACACATGAATATGTGTCCAAGTTGCTTGGAAAAGAAACTCTCGACATGAATACCTATGGACAGTCCAGAGGGCGTAACGGAAGCTATTCAACCAACTGGCAGCTAACCGGCAGAGAACTGCTTACCCCAGATGAAGTGCGTATGCTAGACAACCGCTACGCACTTCTTTTCATTCGCGGTGAGAGACCCGTACAGGATCTGAAGTATGACATTCTTCATCATCCCAATGTGTCCCTCACTACGGACGGAGGTGCAGAAGCCTATAGGCATGGCGAGGATCTTCTTAGTATTGCGTCTGTTACCTACGAACCGAGAGGAGAGAGTGACGAGACGCCGGTTAACATCGGGCAGCATGACTTCCTGATTTTCACGGAGGCCGAGCTGGAAGAAATGATCAATAAGAAAATGGAGGAAATGCAAAATGAACAAGAAAAACACCAATAAGCCCGTGATCCCTGGGAAGGTGAAAAAGGGATTCCGATTTTACAGCATGCTGGTCATCGCGCTGACTCTGCTGATGGCTCTCAGTGTGACGGCCTTTGCAGCTGATGGCAACCCCATTACGGTCGTTAACAACCTGAGTGATTTCATTTTTGGGTTGATTCGCGCTGTCGGTCTCATCCTGCTTGGTTGGGGTATCGTGCAGGTTGGCCTGTCTTTTCAGAGCCACGATCCCTCCCAGAGATCCAACGGTTTCCTTACCTTGGCCGGAGGTGTGATCATTACTTTCGCCAAGGAGATCCTGAACCTCATTGTAGGTTGAGAAGCAATAAACGGGGCAGGGGAATACCCTGCCCCAAACCTATGAAGGAGGTGTTTGAATGTCAGATAACTGGATCGTACAGAATATTCAGAGAGCTCTGGAAGTCTGGAACGAAAAACTATCTGAAATATGGATGCTGATCACGCAGTCGCCTCAGGAATTCAAAGGAGGAACCATTTGGAGCGTCATTCAGAGCATACACGGGAGCCTGCAGGCGATTGGATATGCTTTGTTAGTCCTGTTTTTTGTGATTGGCGTCATGAAAACATGTGGGTCATTCGCGGAAGTGAAGAAGCCGGAACACGCTTTGAAGCTGTTTATTCGCTTTGCTATTTCCAAGGCAGTTATCACTTATGGACTGGAACTGATGCTGGCATTTCTGAGTGTCATTCAAGGAGTTATCGGTACCATAATGAACGCGGCTGGATTTGGAGTGGCATCTGAGACGGTCATTCCACAGGAGATGATCACGGCAATTGAGGACTGCGGTTTCTTCGAATCCATCCCGCTGTGGGCGGTGACTTTGATCGGAAGTCTGTTCGTTTGGGTTCTGTCGTTCGTGATGATTCTGAACGTGTATGGGAGATTTTTTAAATTGTACATGTATACGGCAATTGCCCCAATTCCGTTGTCTTCTTTTGCCGGAGAGCCGACTCAGAGCATCGGAAAGAGCTTTCTGAAAAGCTATGCTGCAGTTTGCCTGGAAGGGGCAATTATAGTCTTGGCATGCATTATTTTCTCCATCTTTGCCGGAAGCCCTCCGGTGGTTGATCCAGACGCGGCGGCAGCAACGATGGTGTGGAGCTATATCGGCGAGCTTATCTTCAACATGTTAATCCTCGTCGGAAGCGTAAAGATGGCAGACCGTGTTGTAAGAGAGATGATGGGACTGTAATCAGAAAGAATGGAGGTAACGAAAATGTTTGTACAGGATTTTGAGATTCATCTGATTGATGGAAGCGTGCTCCCGGTATCTGAGCCGTTTGAAATTGAGGATGACGATTCGCTGATTGCTCGGTTCACTGATGCTGATCAGGATGAAGTGTTTTGTGTCGGCGACTGTATCGGGGGATTTGCATTGGTTCCGGTGAGAAGCATTGTATACATCACTACCGGTGATGTAAGGCATGTTTCGGATTGGGGAGTGCATTTGGCTAACCGTATGAAGGAATATGGCTTTTGCCTTGACGGGAATGAAAGAAGGAGCGTGAAACATGATGAGCAGGTTTGAACTTGGAACCTACACGGATCTTCAGGACAATCTGCGTGTGCGGTTGATGGATATCAAAAGCAACAGGGAAACCCTGGAGAATGCTGTATACGAACCCGTTGGCTGCGGCTATGCATTAGTTGCTTACCTGGAGTTGCCTGAAGAGTTTGATGGCGGCGGGATTGCAAATGTACCGAAGGGGTTAGCTGAAGCGTCGGGATTCAGCACGAGACGGATCATGATGGACGCCAGGGTAGGATCGATGGCGGCAGATTACCCGAAGCTCTGTCCCATCCAGGATGTTCTTTTCGGAGCTATGAATGGAGTGATCCCCCAGAATCTATTGACCGAAGGTAAGATGCCGGAGGAGGATCCGCTGCTGGTTCTTACAACCGAGGATGGCCGACTGGGGGCGGCGGCTCTTTTCTATACTGGAATTCAGAAGAGAATCAGCGAGATTGTAGGTGGAGACTACTACGTTCTCCCCAGCTCTGTACATGAGGTTCTGATTATGCCGGATGACGGACACACCAATGCAAGAGAGCTTGCCGAAATGGTTCAGATGATTAACGAACATGAAGTTAACCCTGAGGAACGCCTTGGGAACAAGGTCCTACATTTTAGGACCGATTTGCAGAAGCTCCAGGTTGCAGCGGATATGGACCGTGATCATGACCTTGGGAAGGAGCGTGGCTGATGGAAGTCAAAATCAACAGAGAGATCCGCCAATACACGGAATCCATGTTCTTCGGACTGTCACTCAGACAGTTCGTTTTTTCTTTATTGGCTGTTGGAGTCGCCATTGTTTTGTATTTCCTGATTAAGCCTTATGCGGGCATGGAGACAGTCTCCTGGATGTGTATCCTGGGGGCTGCTCCCTTTGCTGCAATGGGATTTATCACATATCACGGAATGACAGCGGAACAGTTTCTGATAGCCTGGCTTCGGTCTGAGTTGATAGAGCCAAGAGAGATCAGATTTGAATCCAACAACTATTACTATGATGCGATGAGAGATCTGATCTATGCGCATGAGAAGGAGGTTTATAAGGCCCATGATGAAATCGATCAGTAACATCCTGAAAACAGACAAAGAACGGTACAAAGTTCCGAGGAAGGTGCAGGATGTCATACCCATCAAGAGAATCTGGCCGGATGGTATTTTTCTTGTCGGGAGTAAATACGCAAAGAGCTGGAAGTTCACTGATATCAATTACCTGGTGGCCTCCAGAGAGGATAAGGAAAGCATGTTTCTTACATATTCTGAACTCCTGAACGGCCTGGACAGCGGAGCCTGTACCAAGATTACTGTTAATAACCATCATATGAAACGATCTGACTTTGAGGACTCTGTTTTGATGAGGTATAGGGGAGACGGGTTGGATACGTATCGAGACGAGTACAACCAGGTCATTCTGGACAAGGCGATGGATGCGAATGGGATCCTGCAGGAAAAGTACGTGACAATCACGGTGGGCAAGCGGAATGTGGAAGAAGCCAGAGCATACTTTGCACGTATGGAGGTGGACCTGGCGGCTCATTTCGCTGCGCTCGGAGCCAAATGTGTTTCTATGGATGCCAGTGAACGACTTCGCGCTCTGCATGATTTCTATCGATCCGGTGAAGAGAATGCATTCGCATTTGATATCCGTAACGCGGCAAAACACGGGCATGACTTTAAAGATTATATCTGCCCGGACAGCCTCGAAAAGCATAGCGACTATCTGATGTTTGGTGAGCGGTATGCACGTGTTCTGTACCTGAAGGACTATGCCAGCTACATCAAGGATAGCTTTGTGGCAGAGCTTACTGAGATGAGCCGCAGCATGATGCTGTCTATCGATATTCTCCCTGTGCCAACAGATGAAGCTGTCAGGGAAGTAGAGAATCGACTCCTGGGTGTCGAAACGAACATTACCAATTGGCAAAGAAAACAGAATCAGAACAACAACTTCAGTGCTGTTGTGCCGTACGACATGGAACTGCAGCGGAAGGAGTCTAAGGAATTCCTCGATGACTTGACTACCCGAGACCAGCGAATGTTCTTTGCCGTTATTACGATGGTCATTACTGCGGATACCAAGGAGGAATTGGATCAGGACACCGAGACGATCCTCTCTACGGCCAGAAAGCACATGTGTCAGATGGCAGTTCTGAAGTATCAGCAGTTAGACGGCCTGAACACCGTGCTTCCCATTGGAACAAGAAAGATTAATGCTTTCCGTACACTGACTACTGAGAGTTTGGCTGTATTCATCCCGTTTAAAGTCCAGGAGATTATGGATAAGGGTGGCATTTACTTCGGTGAGAATGCCATCTCTCACAACCTGATTATGTGCAATAAGGAAAACCTGCTGAACCAGTCGGCGTTTGTTCTTGGTGTTCCCGGATCCGGTAAGTCTTTCAGCGTGAAGGAACTGATCGCTTTCCTCATCTTGAATACGGATGATGACATCCTGGTTTGTGATCCGGAAGGCGAGTACGCACCTCTCGTTGAAGCGATGGGAGATCTCGGTTCTGTGATCCGGGTATCCGCTGGAGGCCGAGACCGGCTTAATGCTATGTATATGGTTGATGGCTATGGCGAGAACAACCCGATCGTAGTCAAGTCGGAGTTCATCATGTCGCTTGTAGAGCAGATCGACAAAAAAGGTGTTGGGCCGCAGCACAAATCCATTATTGACCGCTGTATTGCTCAGGTATACCGGGAGGCATATGAAACCTCTACGATCCCAACGCTCTGTACATTGCGCGAAAAGCTGCTTGAGCAGCCTGAACCTGAAGCAAAGCAGATTGCACTGTCCCTGGAGCTGTATACCACGGGTTCCCTCGACATTTTTGGCAAGCAGAGCAACGTGGATCTCGATAAGCGTGTGGTTGTGTTCGACATCCATGGACTTGGGGCTCAGCTGAAGCCTACAGGCCTGCTGGTGATCACAGATACCATGCTGAACCGCGTGACGCTGAACTGGAAGAAGGGAAAGCGGACACACGTATTCATCGATGAGTTTCATGTAGTCTTTGAGAATGAGTTCTCCGCCCAGTTCTTCAACTCTGCCTGGAGACAATTCCGAAAGAGAAACGCCTATCCTACTGCGATTACTCAGAATGTCGAGTACCTGCTGGATTCTGTTCAGGCAAGCACGATGCTCTCTAACTCTGAGTTCATTGTGATGCTGAACCAGGCTGCTTCCGATAGGGAGGAGCTGGCAAAGCTGCTGAATATCTCTAACGAACAAATGAGTTATATCACCAACGCCGATCCTGGCTGTGGCCTGATTAAGTACGGTGGATCGCTCGTGCCTTTCGTGAACCGTTTCCCGAAGGATACTATGCTCTACCAGCTGATGACTACCAGACCGGGCGAAGGACTGTTTGCCGGGCAGGCTGACTGAGGTCTAACTGCTGAGAGAAGGAAATGGCTATGAACAGAAAAAGAATCATCGGGATCTGTCTGATCATTGTATTCTCTGTATCTGCCATCGTTTCTGGAAGACTGTTTTGGAAAGAGTATCGGGATGCGAAGGCAAGTGAGGAGGTGTTCTCCTCACTTGCTGGTCTGGTTCAGGATACAGGACAGAATGGGGGAGAAGATGGCTCAACAGGTGATTACACGGACGCCACTGGCATCGGAACCCTGGACAATGATGAAGTTTTGCCTGATGAAGAAATGGCTGCTGAAGACGCAGCGAAAGCATACGAAAAGTACGGAGCGCTATATGAGCAGAATAATGACTTCGTTGGCTGGATCCAAATTGATGGAACGAACATCAATTATCCCGTAATGCAGACGCCGGACAATCCAGACTACTATCTGAAACATAGCTTTGAAAAAACCTGGAGCGACTATGGTGTCCCATATCTGGATGAAGCCTGTGTAATCGGGCAGAGCAATAATCTGGTTATCTATGGACACCACATGAGCAATGGGAGCATGTTTTGTGACTTGGAGCTGTATTCGGACCCAGCATTCTGTATGGACCATCCTGTCATCCGGTTTGATACCCTTACCTCCTTTGGGGAGTATGAGGTAATAGCCGTGTTCCGATATAACACGAACCAGGAAACCTTCCGTTACGACCGGGAAGTCAATATGGATGAGGGCCGCTTTTCGTGGTTTATAGAGCAGGTACATGCCAGAGAGCTCTTCAGTACAGGAAAGGATGCCTCGTTCGGAGATCAGCTGCTGACGCTTTCAACTTGTGAGTATACGTATAAGAATGGACGCCTGGTAGTTGTAGCAAGGAAGGTGGTGCAATGAGTGAGAATACCGGAAAAGGAATTAAGACCCGTGAAGTGAAACACGATATCAAAGCCCTGGACAAGTCTGCCGAGATTGCAAAGAGCCTGAAACAGGCTGCTATCAGGACAAAGGATCAGGTCCAGAATCTGATGGACGATGGACAGGTTACCCCTGAAGAGTATGCTGAGGACAAGCTGAGATATGCAGCCGAGGATACAGCGTCGGAAGCGGGCCATCAGACCAAGAAGGCTGCGCAAAAGACAAAAGAAAAGGTTGAGGATCGAATCCATCAGCGACAGGAGAAAAAGCAAGAGGAAAAGCTGAAGGAAAAGATCGAGGAGATCAAGAACGACAGGGGGGAGAACGCGAAGGAACCAGAGGGCAAAAAGGCTTCGGAAAGGCATTCTCCAAGAAAGGCGAAGGCGGGAGAGCGGCCTGATACAGAAAAGAGGAGCCCTGTCCGACAACGGGAGTATGGCGTCAAGCAGCATGAGGCAAAGGTTAGAGGAGTGCGGAACAAGAAGCATGCCATCCGGACAACAGATGCTTCCAAGCGAACGATTAAGCAAACGGCCAAGTCCAGTGGAAAAGCGACTGCCAAAACTGCGAAGGGCACAGTGAAAACGGCGCAGAAGGCTGTGAAGACTGCTGAGCAGACGTCCAAGGCTGCGATCAAAACGACAAAGGTGGCTGCGAAGACTGCTCAAAAGACCGCTCAGGCCACGGCCAAGGCTGCAAAAGTTACAGCGGCTCTCGTTAAGAAAGCCGCTGTTGCTGCTTATAAGACAGCTGTTGTACTTGCTAAAGCGATAGCTGCTGCAGTAAAGGCGATTATAGCTGCTGTCAAGGCCCTGGTTGCCGCGATCGCAGCCGGAGGCTGGGTAGCTGTCGTAGTAATCCTCGTTGTATGTCTTGTAGCGCTCATCGTCGGTTCTGTATTTGGGATCTTCTTCTCCAGCGAAGATACAGGCAGCGAAAAGTCCATGCAGACTGTTGTACGCGAGATTAACACCGACTACCAGAACCAGCTGGCGGAGATCAAAGCAGCGTATACTTACGATGATGTCGAGATGTCCGGTTCCACAGCAGTCTGGAGGGAGGTATTGTCAATCTATGCTGTAAGAACAAATACAGATCCGGATAATCCACAGGAAGTTGCCTCTCTTGATCGGGACAAGGAATCCTATTTGATCGATGTTTTCTGGGAGATGAATGAGATTCATTCAAGGACTGAGACCGAAACTGTCACCGTTATAGTGGAGTCAGACGATGGCCACGGGAATATCGTAGAAGAAGAGCAGGAAGAAACCAGAACCACCCTATATATCACGGTAACCCATAAGACGGCTGACGAGATGGCGGATGAATATGATTTCACAGAAGAGCAGAAACAGTTGCTTGCGGATCTCCTTGATGAAAAGAATCAAGCCTTGTGGGCGGCTGTGCTATACGGTATCCACTCCGGAGATGGTGAGATCGTTGCTGTTGCTCTGTCTCAGATTGGCAATGTCGGAGGCCAGCCGTATTGGTCCTGGTACGGCTTTGGCTCGAGAGTAGAATGGTGTGCTTGTTTCGTAAGTTGGTGCGCGAATGAATGCGGGTATATCGAGGATGGTATCATCCCGAAATATGCCGGTTGCGTAAACGGTGTGCAGTGGTTCCGCGATCGAGATCAATGGATTGACGGTAATGAGGAGCCTGTTCCGGGTATGATTGTATTCTTTGACTGGGATGATCCTGATGGATCTGCCGGTCCCCAAGACGGAGAATCCGATCATACAGGCATCGTGGAACGAGTGGAAGACGGGGTTGTCTATACTGTGGAAGGCAATTCCGGAGACAGTTGCAGGGAGAACCATTATCCCGTTGGGTATTACGAGATCTTGGGATACGGAGTACCTGCTTATTAAGCTTTTGACCCTGATATCGGCCTTCTGGGGCTGATATCAGGGTCACTTTTTCTATTTAAAACATATAGGTGTAGGCTATAAGCTCCAACACGCCTTTTGAAAATGACAAAAGCATTGAAAAAACGACTAACTAGTGGTATTATATACATTGGATCATTGGAAACATCCTCAATGTTAGGCGATGCTTTGTGCCTTTTGTTGCCCTGACGAGGAGAGACTATTATCGCGGAAGATGTGATATTGCGTAGCAATGACCCGGAAATTACAATTTCTTGCCGAATCACGACTAATAGTGCAGAGAGTGAAGCAGTGTTGTTTTGATAAGATTTGATGAGAAAGGAGGAGGCGGATGGCTGTCAGCTACAATAAACTATGGAATCTTGTCCGGCAGAATAAGATGAAGAAAGGTGACCTTGCAAAGGCCGCACAGATCACATCGAGATCTATGAGCAAGCTGAATCATGATGAGCCTGTTCAGATGGAAGTAATGATCAGGCTATGCAAAGTGTTTCATTGTGATATTGGAGACTTGATGGAAGTAATTGAAGAGGCATAAACGGGAATATAGAAGAGTTGCTTTAGAAGATTAGTGTAGAAAGAGATTTATGATGAACTATTTACAAGAGTTTCTAAAAAGGCACCCGATCTATGAGAAGATCAAATTCCACAGCGTGTCAAACCCTGCTGAAACACATTTACATCCAATTCTTCCTGCAAGCCAAGCAATTATCGATTCGATGATTGAAGCCGGTCATAATAGAATTGCCATTGTGTTTCCTGATGATGACATAAATGTGCTGCCGCTTATAGTGTCCAAGTTTTTATCGAACATTCAGGAATTACCGGGTTTTGCCCATAGCATTTTAGAAGAAATTGAGCCTGGCCAGCATCTAAAGCTTGGCAAGGCTGTAGTTGAATTTGTCTCTTTTGATAAAGGGAACAAAAGAATAGAGTTGCATGTCGGAAAGCCTACCAGGCAGAAATACGGCACAACAGTATATACACTTCCACCCGCAAGATATCTGTCTCCCTTCCAGGGCTATCATCTATATTTTGAACGAAGCACGGGCGCATTTACAAAAGAAGCAACTTATCTGGAGGAGAGAAAACGGATCCAACAGAAATTCGATGAAGATGGAATGGCAGATATTGATCTTCTGGCACTGAAGCGGACTGTGCTCAACAGATCAGTAGTCGTACTGTCTCCGAAAAAAGACTTCAGAGTGTTTCTTGAAAACTTTTTTGTGTCTGGGCGTAGATTCCCAGATGTTCTGACATATGGCGAGTTTGACCCTGAGGCTGAACGTGGGACGAAACTATATAATTCTGGGCAGTTAGATTGCCTTCCGGGTATTATTGTTTCCCCAAAAATCAGTGAGATTGCAACGAGTATTTCTTCTGAAGGGCTTAAAAACCAAATAGATGCGATTGTTGTATCTCAATCAAAGTACAATGAAGCCATAAACAACTTGAGTGATTTCAGAAAATGCCTGCGAACAGGTATTCCTGTTATAATGTTCGTTCCTGAGACGGAATATGAATCTTTTCCCGTACTGGCAGAAATGGGTTTCGAGTTTTGGAATTGGGACCCTAATATGTTGAATTTCGGAGGGTTATCATCCAAACTGTTTGTAGCTTCCGATAATTCAATGTTTGGCAAATTGTCAAAGAAGGTATATAACGCAGCAACCTCGGAGGTTGAGCTAAAAACCATTAAATATGAAGGCTTGAAAAAGGCTAACGGTTTGGTTCGGCAGTTGGTTAAACAAACATTTGACAGCGGTAATCCTATGAACCAAATCACTCGTCGGATAAACAAAATAGGCAAAGAATGTATTGATTTGGCTTCCCCGGTATCGGACAGTGTTTATAAGAGTATTATCGCGCAGTTTGAAGAGGTTAACACAATTATGTTAACCTTAAAGGCTCATTATGAAGGAACGGACATTTGGAAAGACACCCAGGCTTCTATAGAACTACTGAAAGGCATTATAGAAAGAAAAGATACGCCCAAATCAATGGCACTCTCTGAGGTAATAAAATCCAGTGTTTATAAAAACACCATTGTCCTCGTTCCGAACAGATACATGTTCATCGATGAGTTACAAAGATATTTAAGCATGATCTATTCTGGGGAAAGAGTTCTGGTTATGAATGCCAGTGATTTCTTTCGTAAGCAAGCCGTAAACACGGTCGAAACAGATCATTTGATAGTTACTTTCTTTGATCAGTCAGAATATCTTCGAATTAAAAAATCGTACTGTTATAAAAAACTGACATATCTTTTATACTCGTTTGAAAATGCATGGAGACGCGGCTTTGTTAATAAATTCGAGACCTGCATTCAACGAGAAAATGTTAAGAATCAAGCCCGAAGGATTATTTCGAGGCAGGTTGTTTTCACCGATTGGGAACCCATGGAACCGGTAGATGCAGAAGAAATGGATGATGTCGATGAAATAACGGAATTCGATTTTGAAAGAGAACTCATTACGAATATTATTAAACGTAACAATACTTCTGCAGAGCGTTCAGACGCGGCGGAATGTGTTCCTGTTGTCTTTAACCAAGACACTATTGGTTATCTTAGCCCGAATCATAATCTGATTGATATTACTCTTCTTTGTCGTGGAGAACTAGATCGGCCTGTTAAGAAAGAAGCATCCAAACTCAGCAAGGGAGATATTGTGTTGATTAGGCAAAGCGATAAGGACATTATTTACGACAAAGCCAATGAGCTTATGACCAGAAGAGGCGAGTTATCCATACGCAGCACAGCAGAATTATGGGTAATTGCTTTACAGAAATTTGCAAAAGGAAAGTCCTTGGCAACCATCAAAGAAATCATAAATGGAAGCGGTGCAAATTGCGAGATTAACCAAATAAGATACTGGCTTAATGGAGATACCATTTGCCCTGAAAACGGGAGTGTTGTTAAAGCACTCAGCGTCCTATGCCCAGATATTCTTCCAGAGGAATCTGTGCCCAAAGTTCTAAGCGCAGGGGCCAAGGTTCAGGAATATCATCGTGAAGCTGGTCGCTGGCTTACCAATGAGTTGAGGTATAAAGCAGGAAACATACTTGATATATACCAGAGCGGAGACACAAAAGGACATATAGACGAAATAGGTGACGTGCATGTATATGTTGTTGAGTCTGTTTTTGACAGAGAATATGTTGACAGAAACAAGATAAATAGACTGGAGGTGATCTCTTAATGGCACATATGTATCCCAAATCATTCCCCAGAGAGAATAAGAGCGGAGGGGAAAAGAAGGTCTTTCATTATTTTATGGACAACGCTCCGGATAATTGGTACATTCTACATTCTTTTAGATTACCCGAACATCTGAAAGTTGTATTCGGCGAATCGGATTTCATTGTTATTGCTCCTGGATTTGGGATCTTTACTCTTGAAATTAAATCCGGAGGTGTCGGATTTGATGGGACGGATTGGCTCTTTATTGATAGGAACCACAAAGTCTCAAAAAAGCATAGGGGTCCTTTTGAGCAAGCGCGAGATGGTATGTTTGAAGTAGAAAGAATAATAAATCAACATACCAACGAAAAGTACACTAGGGAAAAATACCTATATGGCTACGGTGTGATTTTTACTGACGAGGACAGTTTTCCGTCTTCCGCCATAACAGAAGATGAATCCTGGCGGTTAATGCAAAAGACTGGTTCCGATGATTACTGCGCGTTTGTTAGAAAACTGGCTACACAGTTTAAAAAGGAACTGAAGTCATTAGGCAAAAGATTGCCTGGCGAATTGACAGAGGAGGATGCAGCACTTATTTGCTCCGTTTTGCGGCCCGAAATAGAGTGTATACCTCCGATGAAGAGCTTCATCGAATATTCGGAAGAAGATATCATTAAGATGACTGACGAGCAGTTCCGTTGTATGGATGATATCGAAATTAACGAAAGAACTGTAGTTTTGGGAGGAGCTGGTACTGGAAAAACGCTTTTAGCTCTTGAAGACGCAAGAAGAGCTAATGATATGGGGAAAAAGGTCGCGGTGTTTTGCTATAATAAAAATCTTGCAAAAAGAATCCGCCAAAGTCTTCCGTTTGAGATTGACGTGTATTCCTTCCATGCTTTTATGACGAAAATATGCGGAACAAGTGCTGCAGAAGCAGGATCCGATTTGGATTCATATTACTTTGAAAACACTTTGCCTCTATTAACACTGTCTGCATTAGCAGAGCACCCAGTGCAATACTCTAAAATCATAATCGATGAGTTTCAGGATCTATGTATTGATAATTATCTGAAAGTAATAAATGCGATTTTGGAAGGCGAATTGTTTGACGGGTGCTTTACATTTTACGGTGACTTTGCCAAGCAGGCAATTTACTCACCGGAAACGTCATTAGAGATACTTGGAAACTATACATATTTTGCGAAGAAAAAACTGTCGGTAAACTGCCGAAATACAAAGAATATCGGTAATGAAATTGTAAATGTGACAGGGTACGAAGATACGAGATATTTATTCTCCGTTGCCGGCGAACCCGTTGAGTATTACTCCTGGAAAGATCTTGACGAAGAGAAAGAAGCACTTAAAAAAGTTCTGAAAACATTAAAAACCAAAGGAATCAGTTCAAAGGACATTATGTTGTTGTCCCCCAGGAAGAGGTCCGATTCTGTGGTTTTTGCGCTCGATCCGTCCAAATTCGTTATCGGCGACATTGATGACGATCCAAAATCGTATCAGGCTCTTTTCTCTACTGCGCAAGCCTTTAAAGGGCTTGAAAGCAAAGTGGTTATTGTCACAGATATTGAGGATTATTCGGACACCAAGTTAATGTATGTTGCCCTTAGCAGAGCCAGGAGTAAGATGTATGTGCTTGAATCTGCTAATGCGGCAAAACAAAGAAAAGCGAATGTGATCGGGAGGTACTAAAGTGAGTAATACCCGCGAAAAACTATTATCGAAGATTAAGCAAATCCTTATCGGTCCTGATCCACTTGACCAGTTTAAACAAGATAACGGTGAAGAGATCCTTTTCTCTGATTCGCCATTAAAAACATATGTGACAGGTGTTTTGTTTCCGCAGATGCTCACCGTTTCCGAGTTACAGGAAGAAAGCGGGGAGTATAACGGAACTGAAGAGGAGAGTGAAATACCTTTCCAAGATGCAGGCGTTCCCGATTCAAAGGCGAAGGCGGATCCCTTATCGACAAAAAACTATGCCGAAATCGTAGCAGAAGCCGAAACTTCTAAGATAAACAACTATAAGCAATCGGCAATGGGCATAACACTATGCATTCCTAACGCTGCAGATAGAATTACAATTAGCATCTCCGTCGGCTCTTATGATGAAAAAGAGTCTATTTATCCGCGGGAAAAAAGAGATGAAGACGGAAACGTAAGTATAGTGATGTCGGAACGGACCAAAAAGTGCTATTTCAGAAAGCAAATAGATTCCGACCTGGTTATTCCGCGCTCCGATTTACCATCCGAGACTACAAGATTCATATCGGATAAATATGTGCTTACCGATAAGGATGGCAACGCAATAAAAGGGCTTGGAATTGCCATAACATATCGAATGCGGGATGTCGAAACGGCAGGAACCATTTACACGGTTACCCTTATCAATACAAATAAAACCAAGGATGTTTTTCCAAAGGTTTCCGAATGTTGGTTCCAAGTGGAATTCTCAGTGAACTGTGACCTTCCCGTTAATCCTCTTCCTGATAATTTTTGCGCCGAAATACAAGATGAGGATTACCAATTGAATTCTTTACTATACCGCGAAGTAAAAACATTCGGTATCGGACACGGATGTGCAGCTACCTGGGACGATTCTGTTGAAGGACGAGATCCTCAAACTGTAACGGCGTCGGTGTTTCCTGTTTATGATGTCAAACCCATTGTCCAGGGAAAATCTTCGGCAGAATTGTCAATGAAAACTTTCTCCGAAGATCGCGAAGCATCTATTCTTGATCTCTCCTTACTGTGTGAAGAGTATGCTCAGTGGATTGAGAAAAGAGAAAAAGAACTGGAGACTATTGAAGAAAAACATAAGGAGTCAGGGAAAAAACAAATTGATTTGGCGAAGATTTGTCTCTCTCGCATGCAAGAAGGCATTTCTCTGCTAAAAGATGACGATTTAGTGTGGACTGCATTTAGCCTCGCAAATAAGGCAATGCTGATGCAGCAAATCCACTACAAACTTCCGACCACAGAGTTTACGGGGTTCGACATCAAAACTTTCGAGTTGATTTTGGCTAATCCCATAATCCTTCCTGATATTAATGATGAAAGCACTTGGTATAATCCCGAGGGGAAAAACGTTTACGGTAAATGGCGTCCTTTCCAAATCGCTTTTATTCTTATGAATTTGCTTTCTATGTCAGATAAAACGTCTGACGAGAGAAAGATTGTTGATCTGATATGGTTTCCTACTGGCGGCGGAAAAACGGAAGCTTATCTTGGCCTAACGGCATTCACCATTCTGTTTCGAAGGCTTAAGAATCCCAACGATGGCGGAACAAATGTAATAATGAGATATACTTTACGTTTGCTGACCGCTCAGCAATATGAACGTGCTGCTTCCTTGATCTGTTCTCTGGAAAAAATACGATCAGAGAATAAAGATATCCTGGGAGAGGAACGAATCACAATCGGACTATGGGTAGGAGACTCTCTGACAGAGAATCACAGCAGTGAGGTCATTAGTCGTATTAGAGAGGTCCGAAAAGGAAAAAGTAAAGATAACGTTTCGGTAATGCTGAAATGTCCATGGTGTGGTGCAAGCATGGAGACGTTCAGCAAAGGAAAAACGAATGAAACCCCGGGATATGAAATCAGCTCAGACGGGAAACATGTTATCTTCTGTTGCGGGAACCCAGGGTGTGACTATCACGATGAGGAGACACCGCTTCCGTTAGAATTGTTCGATGATGAAATATACGAGAATCCTCCGACGCTTCTTTTCGGTACGGTAGACAAGTTTGCAACACTTCCGTTTAGACCGCAGGCCAAGACAATATTCGGTGGCGACGGAGAGCATACGCCTCCTGAACTAATCATTCAGGATGAATTACATTTGATTACTGGGCCGTTGGGATCCACGGTAGGCCTGTATGAGACGCTAATACATCGTCTTTGCTGTACAGAAACCCATGCTCCCAAAATCATTGCTTCGACTGCAACAATTAGCCATGCCAAACAACAATGCAATGCACTGTATGATTGCGGGGAAGAAAATGTATTTCAGTTCCCGGTTCAGGGCTTATCGTATAGGGATAACTTTTTTGCACAAGAAAACAGAAATGGAGTAGGAAGAAAATATGTCGGATTGTATGGAGCCGCCGCATCTTCCTCGGCCACGGCATCTATTTTCACTTTCGCCGCATTTTTATATGCCGCAAAGGAAATACAGGTTGATGACGAGAGCGAACGCGATCCATACTGGACAGATTTATCCTACTTTGGAAGTATGCGAGAATTGGGTCAGGCTGCAACCTGGTATATCGCCGACATTAAAGAGCGTTTGGAGGTCCTTTATCAGAGCAGATTACAATCAGCAGACAGGAGCGGTCGAAGGTATATCTATGAGAGCGGTCTTGAAGAACTTACAAGCCGAATGAGCAACACCGAAATCCCTCAGATCCTTAAAAAGCTGGAGATCCCTTACGGTTCACCTGATAAGCACCCTCTGGATATGTGCCTGGCGACAAATATGGTTTCGGTTGGCGTAGATGTACCGCGCCTTGGGTTGATGACCGTTACTGGTCAGCCTAAGTCTTTTTCGGAATATATTCAGGCAACCAGTCGTGTTGGGAGATCTTCAAATGCTCCTGGCTTAGTGCTTATTATCTATAACACTTCAAAACCAAGAGACAAATCTTATTATGAAAAGTTTCAGACTCAACATGCCAAACTCTACAAGAATGTTGAGCCTACATCTGTGACGCCTTTTTCAAGGCCGCTACGGGAAAGGGCTTTGCATGCAATCTTCGTAGGACTTCACCGGTTTTATGTTGAAAAAGATGAACGAGGAAATGCAAGCAGATATCCTCTTCCCGAGGAATTTGAGGCTATTTGTAAAACTATCATTGACAGAGCTCGGGATATAGATCCCGAAACGACAGAGGATATTCAAGCACAACTGGAAAGGTATCTCTTGGAATGGTCTGAGTGGACTCCTTCCAGGTATGAAGATCTAAATCCCTATCATCAAAGCCCAGAAGCCCCGCTTATGTATGTTGCGGGATCCGTTCCCCCGTCAGATTGGGGGAGCAGGGGTTGGAAAACGCAAATGGCTATGAGAAATGTAGACAGGGAGTGTCAGCTGGATTGTTCAAGGGTGATAGATATCCTCGAAAAGGAGGAAGAGAGTAATGGCTGATTATAACGTACGAAGAGACAACCTGATATCACCGTGGGGAGTAGGATCAATAATACCTTTTCCTCATGATGAATCTTTGATGGTCGCTGGTCTCGATAGCTGGTTTGATGAAGAACATCCTATAGATGATTTCATCTTTCCCGACGAACGCCTTTCCAAACGTCTTGGCGGAAAGCTATTTGTTCTTCCTCCAGATTTTAGGACAGCTCAACAAGATCCTGAACACGCATATTTTAGAATACCAGCTGTCAGATTTCCGCGTTGGCAGTATTGTCCGGTTTGCGGAAACATGGAAAAAATCGGGAATTTCGGAGACAGGAAACGTTGCCCCGGCGATTTAAGAAGAAAAGAGAAAAAAGAGACATACTGCTCAAAACAAAAAGCAGAAAAACGTCCTTATATGGTTCCTGAACGTTTCATTGCCGCATGTGAATGTGGGCATATCGAAGATTTTCCGATAATGGAGTGGGTTCATAAAAACTGTGATATGCCCATAATGCCTACATGTAAACTTTTTAGAAGTACAGGGGGTTCTTCGTCCTCTTTGGCTGGGATCAGGTATACATGTACTTGTGGGGCGTCTTATAGCATGCAGGCAGCTTTTCACAAAGGAGCGTTAGATAGAATATCTTACTTTTGTAAAGGTAATCGTCCTTGGCTTGGCCTTAATAGCGAAGAAAGTTGCGGGAAGTCCCTTACTGTTATGCAGCGAGGAGCGTCCAACGTGTGGTTTGCAAACGTAATCAGTTCAATTTACATTCCTTGGTTACCCAAATACAAAAACGAGGCAACTAAAGATTGCATAAGGCGCGGAGTTAATAAATTTAAATCTGCTTTAGTAAACGGAGAAATCGACAAAGAATCAATCAGGAAATTCGCCTACGGAAACGCGGCTATTGATGATGATATTGATGCCGAACAAGCATATGATGAAATCATAGAAACACTCTCAAATGGTAATGGAGCCGATGCAGAAGAAGATTTGAATGAAGATGAATACAGGAAGCAAGAGTTTGACGTTTTGACCCGCGATTCTGGAAAAACTAGCGATGAGCTCTATGTCAAAAATCGTAATGCTAGTGATTATTCCGGATTATCCTTTCTGAAGAGTGTTTCATTGGTTCATAAGCTCCGAGAAACCCGTGTTTTTACCGGCTTTCGAAGGATTGATTCGAATGCCAAAAGAATACCGGCTATTAGTCTTAATCCGACCAATTGGCTTCCTGCGGTTAAAAACAGCGGCGAAGGGATAATGCTGGAATTTGATTATCCCGCGCTACGGGAATGGGCAGAAAAAGAGGACGTGAAGAAGAGGGTAGGAATTATTGAAGAAAACTTGCGTAATTCCGGGAAACTCCAGGATGAGATAATTGACCCGATTTATGTCTTGTTGCATACTTTTTCCCATTGTCTCATTACTGCTTTGGCTAATGAAAGCGGTTATTCAAATGCATCAATAAGGGAAAGAATCTATTGTCCAAAGTATCTGGGTGAAACAAGTGGGATAGCCGGAATTCTGATTTACACAGCTTCCGGAGATTCCGAGGGCTCTCTTGGCGGATTAGTCAGGCAAGGTCTTCCCGGTAAAATTGAAAAGATAATACAGCATGCATTAAGTGAGGCAAGATGGTGTGCTTCCGATCCTGTGTGTATACAAAGCCCTGGACAAGGACAGGACGGTTGTAATTTAGCAGCCTGCCATAATTGTGCACTGCTCCCTGAAACATCATGTGAAAACAAAAATATGTTGTTGGACAGAGGAGTTCTGGTTGGAACATTAGATAATCCGAAAATCGGCTTTTTTGCAAATTACCAAACAGAATGAAGTGTGTAATAAAAGGCTTTTGCCCAAAAAGGAGCTATCGTATAAGCATGGCAAAAACAAAAGAACAGATCAGCTATAACATGAGACAAATCAAAAGTATGGACTCACAAATAGAGCTGATTCTTCGAAAAACGCTTTGGCATCGAGGTATTCGATATCGGAAGAATGTCAAAACCATCTTTGGACATCCTGACATTGCTTTTAAAGGGAGAAAACTGGCTGTGTTTGTTGACAGTGAGTTTTGGCATGGGTTCGATTGGGACAATCGAAAAAATGACATTAAAACCAATGTCGACTTTTGGCTCCAGAAAATCGAACGCAATATTCGAAGGGATTCTGAAGTGAATAAACAGCTATGTGACACTGGTTGGACTGTTCTGCGTTTTTGGGGAAACGATATAAAAAAGAATGCTGAAATATGCGCTGACGATGTAGTAAGAGCCTTGAATGGGGACTATAGTTTGTGCATAGGAAGAGTCTTTAGACTACCTTAGGCGAGTATCGAAAAAAGGACTACACATAGCTCCCTCAGTTCAAGGAGAAGAATATGAAATACAAAACAATTGATCTGTGTGCAGGTATCGGCGGCATACGAAAAGGTTTTGAATTAACAGACGCCTTTGAGAACGTTTTGTCCGCCGAGATTGATCCCTGCGCAGCTGCGACATATCAACACCTATTTCATGAAGATCCATCAAATGACCTGACTTCTGAGGAGTTTAAGAAAAACCTGGATAGCACCGAATATGATGTTCTCCTCGCAGGTTTCCCGTGTCAAACATTTAGCCGGATAGGAAAACAGCTCGGCTTTAGAGACACTACACGCGGCACCATTTTCTTTGAAATTGCAGACATAATCTCACGTACAAATCCCAGAGCGGTATTTCTTGAGAATGTTGAAAACTTAGTCTCTCACGATCACGGAAACACTATCGAAACCATTATTAAGACACTTGAAGACGAACTGGGATATAGAGTAATCGGCGTCACAATAGACGAAGACGGAAACTATAAGTACGGACGCTCATCTTTTGTGAGGAATACGAAAGACTTCGGCCTACCACAGAACAGACCCAGAGCCTATATAATGGCTTTCAGTAAGAAAAAATACGGAAAAGCGACTAAACTGCTCAATCAGCAACTTCCTATCGGAAATGATACTACTATTTTTAGGGATGTTTATGAGATTTTAGATACTGATGTTGCGGATAAATACTATATGGCACAGGGATATCTGGACACCCTAAAGAGGCATAGGGAGAGAAACCATAACAAAGGAAATGGTTTCGGTTACTGTGTGGTTAATCAAACTGGCGAAGAACATCCTATTGCATATACTGTTTTAGCTACTGGAGGATCAGGGAAAGAACGAAATCTTGTTTATCAGCCAAAAGCAGGTGTTGCAGGAAAAATGATTGAGGGCAAGAAGACAGGCTTGAATTCAGAAGGGATTAGGGTCATGACCCCAAATGAATGGGCTCGTCTTCAGGGGTTTGCCGGATATGCGTTCCTTGATAAAAACGGAACCGATACCTTCAGTTTTCCAGAAGGGATAACCGATGGGCAAAAATATAAGCAGCTCGGCAACTCGGTTTCTATTCCCGTAATAAAAACGATGGCCGAATTTATGCTTACTTGTTTTGCAATTCTTGAAGAACAGCAGGCGGAAGTAGTAAGAGCATTAGCCGAGAACAATGAGTTTTTTACAAAACGTGACGTGATGGATTTGCTTGACCTAAATGCCTCTCAGGCGGGGTCACTACTTAAGAAAATGATCGATTCTCACGAATTGCTTCGCATTTCACGTGGTTCGAGCACTCGATATGTAAGAAACGATCCAAGTATTCAATTATCTCCGTACAGTCAGGCAGAAAAAGTACTTAAACTTGCTGATGAGAATCAGGTTTTCACAAATCAAGATGTTCAAGCCTTTTTGCAAATCAACGCAGATTGTACGAATGTTTTGCTTTCCGGAATGCAAAAAAAAGGCCTTATTACCCGGTTAAAGAGAGGAATATATGCCAAAGCACGGCAATCATGAAATCTAGGGGTGAGTAGGATGGATACCTTACAAGCAATGTTTCATCAATTCATGGATGAATACGCTTCAGAGCTTTTGTTAGCAAGAAAAGAAGACAACTTCAAACGACCGTTTGGGGCATTGGTCAGGCAAAGCATCCCTGGCTTACTGAAAGAACACCTTGATAGTGACACTTACCTTGTTAAAGGAAGTGTCGGCGCGGGAAGGTGGACTGACGTTCCATGGATTGCTGTTTTTGACAAACGAATTACTCAGTCTGCACAAAAAGGGGTCTACATTGTTTATCTTCTGAATAAGGATAGCAAGACTCTCTTCTTGACTTTAAATCAGGGAGCGACAGACGTGGCCCAGGGCGGCGGTTCGGATGAAAAGAAGCTGGCTTTTACTGGCATAGCATCATCCAGCGGAACAAAAACCACCACTGCGCTTGGTGAAAAGGCCGAATTACTGAGGAAACAACTAAGTATACCTGCAGGAGCGACATATGAATCTATAAAAACAGGGTCTATTGCTTACGACGCAGGTTGCGTGTTTTCAAAATCGTATACGGTCGATACATTACCTGATGATCAAGCATTATTATCGGATTTACATGAATTTGTCGAGGCGTATAAAGCGTATTTTAATACTGTTTTTTCCCAAAAGATAGACAATCATGCCGATAATAAAATGAACATATGGGGTCCTACGGAGAAAGAATACTCACCAGGAATCACAAAAGAGCAATGGATCGAATTGCTGAACAAACCAGACATTATTGGACCAATCTGGGGTGGGGCACTCGCGATGTTCTTTACCGAGAAGGAAGGAGCAACGTGTACCGAGTTGGGTAAGAAGTTTGGGAGAAGCCCGACATCTATTAGCGGAAATTGCACACAACTTGCAAAACGCATTCAAAAGGAAACCGAATGCCCTGTACTGGAGAAAAACGGGACAAAGTCTTACTGGCCGATTTTGTTTTTGGGAAAAGGCGCAGAAAAAGAAGTGCAAGGCAGTTTTGTGTGGAAACTGCGGCCTGAACTGTATGACGCCCTGTCGGAGTTCGGAATAGAGAAATATCTTCCTGAGATTGTCAAGACTGGCATATTTGATTCTTGGGAGATCGTAGATGCAGATACCGCTAGAAAGACTTGCGACAAATCTTTCTTTGAACAGAACGGATCAGGTGTACCAAAAGAAATCTGCTGGTTTTTCAATGCCGAACAATTGGAACGGGGTGAAACAATAGCGATTACGCTCCAATACGAGGGGAAAGAATATACGGGACGTGTTTCAAACGAATCTTCCGATAGAAGAAGAGTCCGTATTTTCTGGAAGGCGGATCTTGGGAAGATGTTTGCACTCAAAAGGGAACGGAAACAGATTAAAGCAACATTCATCAGAATTGGTGAAAACGCTTACAGCATCACACTGGGCGAAGAAGGTGATGTCCCTGTGTCGATAAAGAATACAATTCAGAGCATCAAGGAGTATATAGCTGCTGAAGGGTTCAGTTATGAGGATGGATTAATTGAAAACTTCTATCTGAGTCTCAATTCTAAACCGTTTGTTATCCTCGCAGGTACAAGCGGCACCGGAAAAACACGACTGGTGAAGCTTTTTGCATCAGCTATTGGTGCGACAGTTGGCAATGGCCGTTATAAAATGGTGTCTGTCCGCCCGGACTGGTCGGATTCGACGGATCTGTTCGGCCATGTTGATCTGAACGGCCGATTTATTCCCGGCGCAATTATTGATTTTGTCAAACGCGCGGAACTGGACATTGAACATCCCTATATTCTCTGCATGGACGAGATGAACTTGGCCAGGGTGGAGTACTATCTGAGCGATATTCTGTCTGTGATTGAGACTCGCGAGTTTGATGCCTCAGGCAACATTGTCACTGATCCACTGATCCACACAGAGTATTACGGCAGTGATGCAGATGCCGCCGATAAATACGGGACTGTCCGACTGCCGGAGAACCTGTACATTGTGGGTACGGTCAACATGGACGAAACGACATTTCCCTTCAGTAAAAAGGTCCTGGATCGTGCCAACACCATTGAGTTCTCCCATGTGGACCTGGCCTTCCCAAGTTTCTCAGAAGAGGATTCCGTGCAACTGAGCCTCTCCAATGACTTCCTGAAAACAAAGTATCTGCTTTTGAAGCAATGCATTGACGAGTCAGACGTTGCCAGCCAGTACTGTGCGGAGCTACAGGAGATTAACAAAATCCTTGCCTCTGCGAACGCCCACGTCGGATATCGAGTGCGAGACGAGGTAGTCTTCTACCTGCTGAACAATCATGTGCATGGTTTACTTCCTGAAGACGTAGCCATGGACAACGAAATCATGCAGAAGATTCTTCCTCGTATCCAAGGCAGCAGCGTCTCCGTGAAGAACATGCTCTGCGAACTATTCAAACGTTGTGCTGGCGATTTCGACGGTTACGGTACCAGTGCTGAGGATTTGAGCAAAAAGATGTTTGCTGTTGCGGAAAAGCAGGGATGCAAATACAGAAAGAGTGCCCATAAGATTGCAGACATGGTGAGGAGATTCGAAGAAGATGGCTTCACTTCCTACTGGCTCTGACGAATTAGTATACATACAAACAGATAAGCTCAGCGTAACAATCAAAGGCCCCGCCTCCCACCCAGAGTTTCAGGGCGTTGAGTATCGAGATGGTGATTCAAGCCTGAAGGTGGTATGCAACGATCCGTTTGTATGTCAGCTTAGAGAGAATGAAGCTACCGGTGCTGTGATAAACGGGACCGGCGGTTGTGTTGGAGATTATGTGATTGCGCCGATGTTCTATGAACAGCAGCGATATGAAATGATCATCGAGGCAGCCGAGGGACATAAGGCGGAGTTTTGGCATGACAATCTGAATATCCGCAATAAGGTGACCCGCGCCAGCCGACAGCATGAGATCCTTTCTGGGATTCTGAATTTTGGAAATGAAATTGGGCAATCAGACCTCATTGTTCGGCTTGACGGCGCGGACTATCTGCGCCTGGAGATTGAAGTCTTTCCGACAAAGATTAGCTACAAGGAAGACTATCAGGCCATTATCACCGATGTCACCACAGAGATTTATAACCTGGTATTTGATTTCCTGAAAAAGACATACCAGGGCTATCGGCAGAGTGAACACGTGGCATCCAGCCCAGTGGAATTCTTTGCCGTGATTCGGAAAATCTACGGCGATTTCATCAAATCCGCGGATATGATTATGTCACAACCGCATCACATGCTGGAAACCACCCATGCGATACTCCCCGGACACAAGGTGAAGCGTGTGGACAACCGGGGAATCCGCTGGATTGAAAAGCACCCGGAATATGCCGTGTACAAAGACGGAACAGTCGCCGCAGAAAAAGCGTTGGCCGTTAAGAAACAGGTAACCTACGATACCAAAGAGAACCGCTTGACAAAGTACATTCTGATCTCCACAGCAAAAAAGCTGGATCGCTTCCGCAGAAACTATCTCCGCCTGCAGCGACAGGAAGACGCAGAGGTGACCCGAGAGATCGACTCAATGATTCAAGGGATTCGGAGAAGGTATTCTACTTCTTTTCTGGCAGATGTCGGTGCCCACGAAACATCTGCGGGATTGTCTCTGGTCTTTTCTATGGCTCCAGGTTACAGAGATCTGTACAAGTATTATCTGATGCTGCTCCATGGCCTGTCTATCACAGGAGACGTGTTCCAAATCTCCATTAAGGATCTTGCGCTGCTCTATGAGTACTGGTGCTTTATCAAACTCAATTGTATGATGAAAGAGCGGTATCAACTGGTGTCCCAGGATATCATCCAAGCGCAAGGGAATGGCCTCTATGTCTCCCTGGTTAAAGGAAGCGCTTCTCGTGTAAAATATCGAAATCCATCGAACGGAGAAACCATAACGCTATCTTACAACCCCAAGGAAACGGAAACACCAACGGGCACCCAGCGGCCGGATAATGTACTCATGCTCGAGAAAAAAGGCGCAAAAGTCAATTACGAGTATGTGTTTGACGCTAAATATCGGATTAACCCGGCTCTCCCAGGAACGGATTACTATCAAACGATATCCCATCAACCAGGACCAGAGGTTGGGGATATTAACACAATGCACCGATATCGGGATGCTATCGTCTATCAGAGCGGCGCCTCTCCTTACGAACGGAAGATGTTCGGCGCATACGTGTTATTCCCTTATCACGATGAAGCAGAATATCGCTCACATAAATTCTTCGAAAGCATTCGAAAAGTGAATATCGGTGGCTTACCTTTCCTGCCATCTGCGACAGAACTGGTTTCCTCAATGCTGGACGAACTGGTCTCCGATTCTCCCGAATCCGCTTTTGAGCGTGCAACACTGCCTGTAGGAATTGAGGAAAAGCTGGCTAAAGTGGATTGGAGCAAGCGCGATGTTCTGGTTGGAGCATTGAGCTCTGCCAGTCAACTGGACATTTGTTTACAGCATCGATTCTATCATATTCCTTGCAGCAGACTGAAGAATAGCGATTTGCCGATTCATACGATTGCCCTGTATCAATCACACAGGCTTTTCGGGGTTAAATCTGGAATTCGTTACTATGGTGAGGTAATTCAGAGCTCGATTGTCCCGAGAAATAAAATCAACGAGATCCCTAAAAAGTCGGAAGAACTATATTATCGTTTCGAAGTACGATCCTGGAAGGAACTTCCTAATCCTATCGCAGTAAAAGAGACAGGTGTTTCTGTCCAGCTACTGACAAATCGCTTTTTACTTGAACACAGCAAAGAGGTTCCTGAGCTGAGGCTCCACTCCGAAAATGAGTATCGCCTCTACTGTGAATTAAAAAGAGCAATTAATAGTACAGAGATAAACGAGGAAAACGCGGAAATAGGCTTCCACTTCGGTAATTCTTTGGTTGTCTTTGAAGAAGGTAACATTAGTGTTTACAAGAATGGTATTATCACTACCAAGTTCTCTATAGAGTCCTTCACCCGAAGTCCAACTGGGGTCTTCAGACAACTGCTAGTGGATTTAGCATAAATGTGATTTAGATGGAGGAAAGCGCGTATGGATATAGACGGGAAATTAAGACCCTTATATTTGCTCATGATATTAAAAGAACGTACTGATGAAGATCATTCTCTGTCAACAGCACAGCTGTGCAGAATGCTTAAAGACGACTATGGCATAGAGACATTTCGGACGACAATAAAAGGGGATATAGAGGTCTTGCAGCAGGCCGGATTCAGCATCCAAGCGACCAGATCCACCCAGAATCTATATAACTACATAGAACGAGATTTTGATATTCCCGAAGTAAAGCTACTAATCGACGCAGTGATGTCTTCCAAGTTCATCACAAAGGCCAAAAGTGATCAGTTGGTAGCAAAGTTGACAGAGCTGGCTGGCCCATATAAGGCTAGAGAACTGAAACGCAACCTGGTAGTCGATGGACGTATCAAGCCAGAGAATGAGCAGGTATATATGATCGTCGATGCCATAAATGAGGCGATCAATGCAAGGAAAAAAATCAGGTTCCAGAAAGTAGAATATAACGTAAAGAAAGAGCGTGTGCTCCATCATGGAGGGGAAGAGTACGTATTCAGCCCTTATTCTCTGGTCTGGGATGGCGATTTTTATTATGTTGTTGGCTACTCCGATAAGTATAAGAGTATAGGCAGCCACCGCGTAGACAGAATTTACAAGAGGCCGGAGATCCTTGACGAGGCAGCGGTTCCACCAATGGTTGGTTTTGATATCAATACATATGTCAATACGATGTTCCGCATGTATAACTCCGACCGTTATGAAGTGGAGCTGCAGGTAGAGAACCAATTGATGGATGCTATTGTAGACAAATTTGGCTCGGACGTTACCACCTATGCATGTGATCAGAACAGCTTCCGGGTTGTTGCTACTGTCAGTGTCGGTACAACGTTCTATAACTGGATTTTCGGATTTGGCGGACGCGTGAAGATTCGAGGACCGGAAAATGTTCGCAGAGAGTACGAAGCAAGAGTTAAAGAAGCAGCTGAGGCATTATGATCGTAAATGCGCTGAGCCATATTCCAACTGTAGGCACTAAGTATTATTGGGAGAGCGGGAATAATTTATGAGAGACGAAACCTTAGATAGAATCAGAAGATTTACAACAGACAGGGATTGGGACAAATTCCATTCTCCGGCCAATCTTGCAAAATCAATCTCTATAGAGGCTAACGAGTTGCTTGAGTGCTTTCAGTGGAGTGATGATGGTTATGATCTTGAACATGTAAAAGAGGAATTGGCAGATGTAATCGTTTACTGTGTTGACATGCTTGATAAACTTGGGCTTGATGTTGATGAAATAGTTAATGCAAAGATGTCAAAGAACGAAGTGAAGTATCCTGTTGAGAAAGCCAAGGGATCAGCTGCCAAGTATGATCAACTGTGAGGGAGAGCGGATATGATAATCTACGAGAATACTCGGGGCGGCTTCATTAATGATATCCGTACCGGGAGCATAGCCACAAAAGTGCAAAATGCTTTCGAACGGCATGGTATCCATCACAATAACGATGCAGAATACCGGGCGTGGGGTAATTCCCTCATGTTCATGCGGAATGTTCTTGATGATGACGATATTCCCGAAGATGTATCTCTGGCAGTGGAATACCAGATTCCGCTAACTTCTAAGCGGGTGGACTTCCTTATAGCTGGCAAAGACGGGGCCGGGACGGATAACGTAGTTGTAGTAGAGCTCAAACAGTGGGAAGACAGCGGTATGACATCAAGACCGGATGTTGTAACTGCCTTTACTGGCGGAGCAAATCGTGCCGTCTGCCACCCAAGCTATCAGGCATATAGTTATGCAAAAATCATAGAGAACTTTAACGAAGACGTCTATCGACGCAACATTCAACTTCGCCCATGCGCTTACCTGCATAATTACAGGGAAGAGAATCGTCCCCACATAGACAATGCCCTCTACAGAGAAGCTGTCTCTGTTGCCCCAGTTTTCCTTCAAGACGATGTTATTAAGCTTCGTTCCTTCATAAAGACCTACATTAAAGAGAAGGATGGAATCGACCTTCTTATGAAGATCGATCACGGCAAACTCAAACCGGCGAAGGCACTTCAGGATTCACTGGTATCCATGATAAGGGGTAACCAGGAGTTTTTCCTTATTGATGAACAGAAGGTAGCTTATGAAACTGTAAGAAAACTTGTTGAGCGGGCTGTACGCAGAGCGAATGACCCGACAAAAGGTGCAGAAAAGAGCGTTGTCATTGTATCCGGAGGCCCTGGTACGGGGAAGTCAGTAGTTGCAATTCAGCTGCTTTGCAATCTAATTGCAAAAGGATATAGCGCAAACTATGTTACAAAGAATGCCGCCCCCAGAAACGTATATTTCGAGAAACTCAGGCGGGAGAAATATAAGCTCAGCTACATTAAGAGCCTGTTTAAGTCCTCTGATTCCTTTTGGAATGCGCCAGCAAATCTGCTCGACTGTATCATTGTGGATGAGGCCCACCGACTGAAGAAAAAGTCGGCTATTTTCCATGGTGAGAACCAGGTCAAGGAATTGATCAATGCCGGTCGGGTTACAGTATTCTTCATCGATGAGGATCAGAAGATTACTACAAAGGACATCGGAAGCAAGGACGAGATCCGAAAATGGGCTGCTTACTACGGTATCCCGGTGTATGAAGGAGAAGATCTGAATCTTGTTTCCCAGTTCCGCTGTAATGGCAGCGATGGATACCTCAATTTCCTGGATAATCTATTGGGTATCCGTAGTACAGCGAATCTTACCTTCGATTACGATTATGAGATTAGGCTGTTCCGCTCTCCGGTGAAAATGCGGGAGGCATTAAGGGAGAAGAACGACCTGAACAACAAGTCCAGAATGATTGCTGGGTACTGTTATGAATGGGTAACTGAAAATAATCCTCAGGGTGATGAGTATGATATCATCCTCGAAGATGGGTTCAGAGCAAAATGGAATTTCTCCAATTCGCTCTTCGCGATTGCTCCTGATTCCTTTGATCAAGTTGGGTGCATTCATACCACACAAGGGCTTGAATTCGACTACTGTGGGATCATCATCGGTCAAGACCTGAGATATGAGGACGGTAAGGTGATTACAGATCCTTCCAAAGAAGCAATAAGCGATAAGTCCTCCGGTATCAGATCCTGTAAGGATAAGGTGCTGGCCGATAAGCTGATCAGGAATACATATAAAACTTTGATGTCCAGAGGACAGAAAGGCTGTTTCCTTTATTGTGAGGACAAAGCTCTCCTGGAGTATATCAGCAGAATGCTTGGAATAGAGATAAGTGAATAATTCGATCCGTTGATGAGGGGAGGAGGGTGAAGTAAGGTCGCGGAGCTCGGCGACAGAAACATGAGAGATAGCTTTCGTTACAATTTCACGCTCAGGCTGAGTCATGCGCTCTTTGCGGGAAAGGATGATATGAAGAGGCTTATTGTAACTCTCATCAACCGGAAGAAGCTTGATGGTTTTTGCCTTTAGAACAATGTCCTGCTCTTTGGCGCGAGCAGTGGTTTCATCTTCACAGGGAAGCCAGCCTTTTTTGACCGTTACACCGAAAAAGAGTTCCATGCCATAGGTGGAGAAGTAGTGAACAAGCTGATGGAAGCGGAAGACCGCCTCATCCAACTCCATGACCTGCTGCGGGAAACCGGGATACATCGGATCGACGTCGACAGTATCCATCATGCCCTTGACCTTCTCGTAAAAAAAGTCAAGAGAAGGACTGACAGCAATAGAAGCAATGTCAGACGGAGCCAGTATATAACCCAACGACTGGAGTTTTTCGTTTAACGTGACAGCTTTTACGAGCAGGTCGTCGGTAAGCTCGGAATTACGCTTTTCATATGTAACAAAACGGAGTTCATCGAGCAGAAGTTTGTTGTAATTCATTTTTGTTCCTCCGTATATTCGTAAAGTGAAAGGCAAGCCATCTGATGACATTTACCCGTACACGATCTGTTTAGGCTCGTTAATCAGTAATAGATCAAAAGTATGTCATCGGCAAAGGGGAGCATCATTCTGCTTTCCCGAAGCAAAACCGCAATTCACAGAGTATTGTTTGACACTGCGCGTTACCATGCAGCAGTGAGTGAAACGCGAATTTGCGACTCGCAGCGCTAAGCATGACAGAATGTGCTCAGACATGTACGGGAACGCTTGCCTCTGTTGGGATATAAGCAAGCCACCTGGTGACCTGAACCTGCGCCACATTTATAATCGTCCTGAAGAACGGAAGTTCTAAAAGTATGTCACCACAAGAGCGCAGGAACGCTTGCTTTACTCTCATTATACTGGCGGCAAGATAAAAGTCATTGAACTATCAGTTTAATTGCTGCAGATTATGCCTAAAATGCTTGTAGAGGTGTAGGCTGAGACCGACACCTTGTTCTTTTTCGCGCAAAACATGAAAAATAGTGTCGCTTACAACCTACACCTCGTGAAGAGGGTATTGCATTTCAAAAATCTATGAGTATAATAAAGCTATCAGAAACGGAGCGTTGCAGATAGATAGAAATGAGGTGCATGCGCATGAGATCCAAGAATCCGGAACTGATGAATGCCATCAAGGAGTTCGTCAACAAGTACTACCGAGAGCACCATACGTCGCCTTCCACTCAGACGATAGGGGAAGCTGTCGGGGTGAACAAGAGTACTGTTCATCGCTATCTTGTTGAAATGAACGAGAAGGGCATCCTGGATTACGACAAGACCGTTCGTGCTACAGAACAGATGACGAAGTGCAAGACGGGATATTTCTCAGCTCCTTTGGTCGGCAGCATTCGCTGCGGTAATCCGGAGACGGAAGAGGAGATGGTGGAGGAATACGTCAGCCTTCCGGAATCTCTCTTCGGGAAAGGCCAGTTTTATCTTCTGAGAGCAAAAGGCGATTCTATGGTAGACGCCGGAATCGAAGAAGATGATCTGCTGGTCATCCAGGTTCAGCATGAAGCAGCAGAGGGAGACATTGTAGTTGCTCTCGACCCGGACAGCCAAAATACGCTAAAGCGTTTTGGCGGATACGATGAAGAGAGTGGATACTATCTCCTGGAGTACATGAATGAGAAGAAGTACCCGGGGAAAGTCGAGAAAGTTAGAAGCTTTGTTGTGCAGGGCGTAGCCAGGCACGTCATCAAAACCTTGTAAGGCTATTTTCAGGCATAGGAGTGATCAATGTGGGAGGACAGGATGTAAAGTGCCCGGAATGCGGGGCAATTAACCACAGTCTCTATTTGCAGGAGACAGATGGCTGGATGGAATGTGAGAGCTGCGGATGTACGGCACATCTCCTGAAGGCAAAAACAAAAGACTTGACTGATGAGAAAGGCTGCCTATGGCAGGTTATCAGGCCGCTGCCGTCCGGCAGACGGGCAATCTGAGAGGGAATAAAAGGTGAAGAAGATCTATGTTCAGGTTGACAGTGAGCGGCAGGAAAGCGGGGAGGTTATTCCGCTGACGGTCTCCTGGCAGGATGGCCGGATATGGAACATCGATCGGGTGCTCCATTCCTGCATTTCTCACGATGGAGAGTATGAAGGAATTCGCTACACGGTGATCATCGGTAGTGCGGAAAAATATATTTACAGAGCTGGTCACGCTTGGTACGTGATGGCTTGACAGGAGGTGCAGGCAGTGAAGAGATTCACGTCCTATGACGAGATCGAAACCCTCTGTGAAGCCATGATCAAAGACTTTTTTCGAAGCAGACACTATACCAATTCTCTCTGCGTAGATATCGAAGCCTTTGTGAAGGAATACTTGGGTCTTCCAATCGTCTATGATACGTTTGCAGAGCCTGACCCCGGAAGGGTGGGGTTCTTCTCAGACGGTGAACGGCCCTTGTGGGTCAGAAGGGGGAGTCAGAAGGAGCAGATCGTCTATCCGGCAAGAACGATAGTCATTGAGAAGTTCTTGCTGAATCCCAGGGAAAGTGCCAGAAAGAGATTTACCATCTCCCATGAAGGCGCACATGATGTGCTGGATCGGCACATTCCAATCCAGGCCAGTCCGGTAGCGGCTTTTCACAGCGAATATGATCCGGATATGACCTATACCACGGACATGCTTCATGAGATGCTGTCCATCAACGAATGCTTTACGAACCGGGCAGCTGCGTGTCTGCTGATGCCTGAGTTCCTGGTGAAGCGAGTATTGAAACGTCACAACAACTCGAAGAAGGTTGTGCTGTATTACGAAGAAAGCGGAAGCGTTCTTTCCCAGGATCAGAAGCTGCTGATTATGAGGATGGCAGATACAATGGGTGCTTCCTATACTGCTTTCAGCAATCGTCTGCGTGAGCTTGATCTGTTCGAGCAGAAGCCGCTGGAAGAGTATCTGCACACAGAGCTCTGTTATGGAGGTGAGAGCTATGCAGGCGGTCATTGAACGGCATGTGAATGCCGGTCCGGACCTTCAGCAGAAGCTTGCCGCTTCCAGAGCAGGTGCTCAGAACTTTCAGCTTCGGACGATCCGTTGCCCGTGCTGCGGCTTTTATCTTCTGGATGTGTACGGAAGGGAGCACTATTTCATTCGGGTCAAATGCAGGAAATGCAAGTTCGACGAGACAATCGACACGGCACTCTTCAGAACCATGAAACGCAGGAGCAGCAGGAGACTTAGACCGCTCAAGCATAGAGGAAGGGTGTGAGCTGATTGACTGCAGAACGGACCTACATATGTATCGACCTGAAGTCCTATTATGCGTCCGTTGAATGTGTTCACAGGGGACTGGATCCGCTGAAGGCGAATCTGATGGTGGCGGATCCAACCCGGTCAGATCAGACCATCTGCCTGGCGGTCTCTCCATCTCTGAAGGCGAAAGGTGTACCTTCCAGACCGAGACTCTTTGAGGCGAAGCAGGCGATCCGAAAGTATGAGGCAGAGCATCGGACAAAGCTTGACTATATCATTGCTGTTCCGAGAATGGCCGAGTATGAACGGATCTCCGCACAGATCTACGGGATCTATCTGAGATATGTAGCTCCGGATGACATCCACGTGTATTCGATCGATGAATGCTTCATCGACTGCACCGGATACCTTCACGCTTATCGGAAAGACGCGGAGAAGGCAGGAACGAATCCGGCTCGTCTCATGGCGATAACCATGATCCGGGACGTTCTGAAGACAACCGGGATTACAGCGACTGTCGGAATCGGGACGAACCTGTACCTGGCCAAGGTTGCGATGGATATCGTGGCCAAAAAGCAGCCTGCAGATAAGGATGGCGTCCGGATCGCGGAGCTCAACGAGGATTCATACAAGTTCCTGCTCTGGGATCATAAGCCCCTGACAGATTTCTGGCAGATCGGGATCGGGAAAGCCCGAAGGCTGGAGAAGGCATATCTGTTCACGATGGGGGATATCGCCAGGAAGACGCAATACGACGAAGAGTACTTCTATAAGACCTTCGGGATCGATGGGGAAATTCTTGTTGATCACGCCTGGGGTATCGAGCCAGTTACGATGCAGGATATCAAGGCCTACAAGAGTGAAGGCCACTCCCTGAGCAACGGGCAGGTGCTTCCGAGACCGTATAAGTATCAGGAGGCGAAGCTGGTCTTCCGGGAGATGATCGAGGTGCTGTTTACGGACATGTTCTCCAAGAATCTGGTAACGCAGTCCTGCTCCTGGTGGGTGAGCTTTGACTACAAAAGCCTGGAAGCCTGTCCGGGATACGACGGGCCGCTGTCGATCGATTTTTACGGACGGCTGCACCCGAAACACAGCAACGGAACGGTGAAGCTGCCGACACTGACAAACAATATCCAGATCGTGACGGCACCCCTTCTGAAGCAGTTTGATGACAAGACAGATCACAGACTTCTCTACAGAAGACTGGGAGTCTGCGCAAATGACGTCATGGAAGACACAGGCTCTTTCCAGCTGAACATGTTTATCGACTACGAAGCACTGGAGAAGGATAGAAAGCTGCAGGGAGCCATGCTTGAAGTTCGCAGGAAGTTTGGGGCAAATGCCGTGTTCAAAGGGATGAATCTTATGGAAGGCGCGACAACGCTGGAACGAAATCAGCAGATAGGAGGCCATAAGGCATAGACGCTTTACACTCCTTCTGCCAGAATTGGAGAGGAGGAAGTGTAGATGAGTGCAATCGGCGTTATGGCGATGCCAGCCGACTTCAGATATCGGGATGTGTTCCTGAAAGGGAAACCACAGCATGATCGGTATGATCTGTTCCGGATCAAGCATCCCAGGATGGCAACGGGCCGTCGGGCCAAGATCTTTTCTCCCTTCGATGCCTTGAAGGGCTTCAGCGAAGCAGTGGCCTCCAAGGATGTCCCTTACGAGTACAGGAAAGAGCTTGAGAGCGAGGACCGGAAGGAGCTCGACCGCAGGCTTCATATCCTGCGTAACCTGACCTGGAACGGGAGAATGGCTAGAGCAAATCGCGTACAGGTTACTGTAACGTATTACGTTCCCTGCAGTGATGTGAACAGTGAAGCCTATGGCTTTCGAGGCCAATATCAGACGATCACCGGAATCTGCTGGGGAGTAGATGCGGAAGTGAACAGAACGATCCAGGTGGATAGGAAGACGATTGATTTTGAAAATATCCTCTGTGTTGAGAATGCAGACGGGATTTTCAGCAGATCCTGGGAACAGGAATATCCGGAAGGGTGATGAATGTGGGCGAAAAATTCCCGAAAGAAAAGACCTGCTGTTTTACCGGCCATCGGGAAGACAAGCTGCACCGGACCGAGGAAGAGATCCGGGATGAACTGAAACAGGAGATCTTGAAATCCGTTGAAGAAGGCTTTACAACTTTCATCACGGGAATGGCTTATGGCGTAGACATCTGGGCCGGAGAGCTTTTAAAAGAACTGAAGAGAAAGAACAAGGCCATCAGACTCATTGCAGCGGTTCCATTCAAAGGCTTTGAATCACGATGGACCGACCGGTGGAGATGGCGTTTCAAGCAGGTTCTGAGAAAGGCGGATGAAGTCCATTTCATTTGTGAAGGCTATGAAAGCTATGCTTACCAGAAACGAAATGAGTGGATGGTAGACAGAGCTTCCAAAGTGATCGCTGTATATAACGGAGAACCTGGCGGAACCCGGAACACGATCAGGTATGCTGAAAAGAAGGCTGTGCCGGTGGTGTTTCTTCTGGGCTGAAAGAGGTGATTTCGATGTGCACACGATTCTACGTAGAGCCTGATAATGAAGAGATCCGGGAGATCATTGCCGAAGTGCAGAGATCTCAGTTATCGGATAAGTTTATTAAGGCAGGCAGTGCGATCCTGACCTCCGGTGAGATCAGACCAACACACGTTGTGCCGGTAATCGCTCCGGGGAGGAGCGGACGAAGAGCCGCGTTCCCGATGAAATGGGGCTTTTCCATTCCGGGAAGATCGCTGCTGGTAAATGCCAGATCCGAGACCGCAGGACAGAAACCCACATTCAAGGAAGCCTGGGAAAAGCACAGGTGTATTATTTCTGCGTCCTGGTACTATGAGTGGGAACACCTGATCGGAAACTCAGGGCAGAAGAAGACTGGAGACAAGTACATGATTCAGCCACGAGGCTCAGCCATGACCTGGCTCGCAGGGCTCTATCGGATAGAGGACGGGCTCCCTGTCTTCACGGTCCTGACCAAAAATCCGACAGAGGAGCTCAAACACATTCATGACAGGATGCCGGTTATCTTCCCAAAGGAACTGATTGACGAGTGGATCAGACCGGACATAAAGCCGGAAGATCTCATGAAATACGCTCTGTCGGATATGCTGTTTGAAAAAACAGGCTGAGACAGTATGACTATTATCGATTGAGGAGAGGTGAACACCCATTGGTCTATACACATTTGAATCGGATCCAGTTCGGTAATGGAGACGTCAGCGTTGAGATATCCATGGCAGGAACGAGAAAGGAACCGCAGGCGGTACTCATATTCCGAAACAGAGAGCCTACTCAGATCGGCAGGATCGATGAGGATGCTGACCTGAGTAGAACCAGAGTCGGGGAATATAACCCACAGCAGGATATTGCAATGCTGTTTTCAAAGCCAGAGAGCATTGACTGCGTGATCTCAGCACTACAAGCAATTAAGAAAGCGACCTTCGGAGAAAACAATCTGGTGAGCGTCTATCTGAACAGACCTGTATCCATGTAAGAAAAGGTGATGCCTATGAGACTGTTTATAGCAATTCAACTGAACCAGAAAATGAAGCAGCTGGTAAGTGACGTCCAGGATACCTTCCGCTGGCAGCAGGTGAAGGGAGACTACACTCCGGAAGAGAATCTGCATATTACGCTTGCCTTCATTGGAGAATACGGAGATCCAGATGAGATCCTGGAGCTCATGCAAAAGGTTTCCTTCAAGTCGTTCTCCATTACGATGGATAAGGTGGGCTGCTTCGATGAGCTCTGGTGGACTGGCCTGGAGGAGAGCAGTGAACTCGAGGCCCTGGTTAAGAACATCCGGCATGTGCTTGCTGATGCCGGGATCCCCTACGACAAGAAGAAGTTCAAGGCGCATGTAACCTTCCTGAGAAAGCCTGTATATGCAAACGGCAGAAGAATTTCCCACATGAGCATTGACCCGGCCAGCATGCAGGTCAGCCGTATTTCGCTGATGAGATCCACCAGAGGGAAGAATGGCATGATCTATACAGAGCTGGGATCTGTTGCGGCTCAGTAAAAGCCGATACCATAAACAACTGAATAAACTCAAACGACTTTAAATCGCGCAAGCGGAGCAGCACGGGAGACCGTGTTGAGAAACTACCAAGCACCGTACGAAGCCGGATTGAGAGCAAGGGATAAAAGCGTCCTTTGTTCTGATCCGATTTCTACGGTGCTTTTTTGCGCGGTTTTTCTGCTTTGTACGGGGTTGAAGTCCTTTCTCACGCTTCCTGCGCGGGAAAGGACAGAAAATGAAAAAAATCTATCTCGTAAAGAAGAACCCCGAAAAGCCCGCAGGAAGAGAAAACTGGATTGTAATGAACAGCTATGACTTCGCTATGTTCATGAAGACTCCGGAGGGCAAAAAAAGAAGACCGAACTTCGGCCAGCTCGATGGCTGTGATCTGGATGACGTGATCATCATTGCAGAATGCGGCCAGGACAAAGCGGACCAATGGAGAGCAGAGAAAGATCGGCATGACTACCTGAAGGAGGTAAAAGCCAAAATGGGATATACGACATTCTCCTATCAGGCGATTGCTTCGGGTGAAGGCGACGAAATGACTGGCGAGGATCTTCTTCATGACCCGGATACCGACGTGGAGGAAACCGTCATTATCCGTATTATGAAGGATAAGCTCAGAATCGCGGTTATGTCGTTGGATGAGCACGAGCGGCACCTGATCGAGAAGATGTTTCTGACGGCGCACCCCATGACGGAAGAGGAGTATGCCAGGCTGACAGGAAAGAACCGGGGGACAATTCACTATCAGAAGATGCGGATCCTCGGGAAGCTGAAATCTCTTCTGGAAAAATAAAAAATCTTTTTAACAATTTCGCTGAAAAGTTCCCAGTTGGTTATTGAGAGGCCACTCAAATAATCAAATGGGAGAAAGACTATGAAACACGCGAATACCAGCCTGAGATCCAGAGCCTGGCTGAAGCATGACAGGAGCTTCGTTACAGATCGGTTTATCGATGTGGGATTTGAGCACGCAGAAGAGATCATGGACCTTCGGGTTTTCGATATGCTCAACCTGAACAGGATCGACGCGGAAGCCGGGAAGGAAATGATTCTGGCACTGTATCGAAAGTATAATCCGAACACAATTATTGACAGGGGAATGGAACAGAGGGAGATCGATCAGTACTATCCTTTTTCTGAATGGAGAAAGAAACACAAGGATCTCTCAAAGGTCCTGGTACGGGATCTCGTAATGGCGGAGAACATCAACCGGAAGGCCATTCTTCACTTCTATGACAGCATCCTGAAGGCCTTCTACAAATCACAGGAATACAACTGCAGGGAATATCGCTTCCAGGACTACTGGGATTTGCTGCAGATGAAGAAGGAGAAGAAAAAATGAGAGTCAGTGCTGCAGAAAATCCTGTTCCGATCTGGGAACGTACAACTCTTACAATGGCAGAGGCTGTGAATTATACCGGCATTGGACGAGACAAACTCTATGAGATTACGGAGCGTGAAGACTGTGATTTTGTTTTGTGGGTGGGCAGCAGAAGACTGCTGAAACGCAAAAAGCTGGAGGAATACATAGAAAGAGCATTTTCACTCTAACTCTCTTGAGCCTGCTATAGCTACCTAAAAATGTGCGATTTCGCACATTAGGAAAAACTACAGAAGCTGAGTATCATAATGCTATCACACGGCCCACTGCGATGTGGGCCGAATAAGGAGGCAGCATTTATGAGAGGCAGCAAGAAAGAGAATCCAGTTCCGATTTGGGAACGGACCACACTCACCCTCATGGAAGCCGTGCAATATACGGGCATAGGGAGAGACAAGCTTCGGGAGATCTCAGACCGGGAAGACTGTGATTTTGTTCTTTGGGTTGGAAACAAGAGATTCCTGAAAAGAGAAAAGCTCGAAGAGTATATTGTGAAGGCGTTCTCACTGTAGCGCCAGATAAGGAGGGATATCGTGTCAGAAAGCAATATGAAAAAAGAAGTGCCGATCTGGGAGAAGTCAAACCTGACTCTGGAGGAGGCCGCCAAGTATACCGGGATTGGCGTAAACAAACTCAGAGAGATATCAGATGCAAAGGACTGCAAATTTGTGCTCTGGGTTGGCAATAAAAGATTGCTGAAACGGAAGAAACTCGAAGAGTTCCTGGATCAGCAGTATTCCGTGTAGAGAGGAGAATCATTATGGCCGCAAAGAAGCAAGCGACATCAAAGTATAAACCCCGGTTTGACAATCGCCATGTTCGGCTGAAAACCGGCGAGAGTCAGCTGGAGAATGGTTCGTACGTTTTCAGATGGACAGATAAGATCGGGAAAAGGCGAGCGGCATATGCCCCGACCCTGGAGATGCTCCGTGAGAAAGAAGAGCAGATCCTGGTTGATCAGCATGATGGTATCAGAGCAGATAAGAAGTCAATGACCGTAAACGATCTGTTTGACCTCTGGAAAGATCTGAAGCGGGGGCTGAAGGACAGTACCTATCAGAACTACGTTTACATGTACGACTTGTTTGTCAGGCCGACCTTCGGAAAGAACAGATTGTCTGCGGTAAAGAAGTCAGACGTCCGAAAATTCTATAACAGATTGGTAGATGATAAGATCTTGAAGATAGCGACAGTAGATATCATACACAACGTATTGCATCAGACCTTCCAGGTGGCTGTGGATGACGGCTTCATCCGTCAGAACCCAACAGACAATATGATGCGTGAGCTGAAGCTGGCCCACGGGAATGATGGCGAGAAAAGACAGGCCCTGACCATCCCTCAGCAGAAGCTCTTTATCGACTTTATGCTTCGAACTCCCAGGTATCGGCACTGGTATCCGATCTTCTTCATCATGATGAATACGGGCATGCGCGTCGGTGAGATCACCGGGCTCCGGTGGAGAGATATTGACTTGGAGAAAGGGACCATCAGCGTCAATCACACTCTTGTCTACTACAATCACCGGGACGAGAAAGGCTGCTATTTTTCCATCAATACACCAAAGACCAAGGCTGGCACCCGCATTATCCCGATGACAGAAGAAGTCAAGAAGGCCTTCCTGATGGAGAAAGAATACCAGAAGGAAGCAGGGATCGAGAGCGTAGGCCGTGTCGAAGGTTACGATGATTTCATCTTCGTAAACCAGTATGGGAACGTACAACACCAGGGAACGCTGAATAAAGCCCTTCAGCGAATAATGCGGGACTGCAACGGCGAGGTGCTGGACAATGCTTTGGAAGGGGAGACGCCGGTTCTCCTGCCGCACTTTTCCTGCCACATTCTCCGCCATACCTTTGCTACCAGACTGTGTGAATCGGGGATCAACCTCAAGTTCGTTCAGTCGATCCTGGGGCATGTGGATATTACGACCACGATGAATATCTATGTTTCCGTCACAGCAGAGACGCAGCTAAAGGAGATCAACGCCTTCGAAGATTATCTGATGGCCGAACAGGTCCAGGCGGCTAATTGATTAGAATAATACTGTAGCCGAGGCTGGTCCTACATTTTAGGACCAACCTCGGCTTCCTTCATATCAGCGGATTTGGGTACTCTTCATCCTCATCTCCGGAATTGTCGGAATCGGGCATTGTGTCGGCGGTGCTAAAGAGCTCCATATCACCGGGATCCTTGCCCTTTCCGGGTTTCTCATAGAGTTTCCGAAGGGGGAGACGAAGATGTGATCCTGATTTCTTGCGCCCGTTGTATTCCAGTACCATTACCTCAGCTACGCCCAGCATACCGGAACGCCGTTCCTTTGCGGTCCTTATAAGCTGCTTGATGGACAATGTACTGAGCTTTTCCTTAAAGGTTTCATCATTCAGGTTCTCGCCATACGTAACGATCAGCTTTGCAATAGCATTCAGAATATTGGCCGAAAAAGAATTGTCTTCGCCCTCCCAGGTCGCGATACATAGCTTGAGAACATGATCCAATACATGGTAGCCGTACTTGGAGAAGATGGATTCCAAAGTTGATATAGCGCAGATCTCACCGGCACTTTTGGAGTAGCCTATTTTTAATCCATAGGATTCGACGAGATCCCGTATGATAAGCTGCTGGTCATTTCCAGCTTCAATATTGGCAACAAATACCTCGTATGGACTGAGTGCCTTGATGAACTTCTGCTGATTAGCAAAGATGTCTGCTTCGTGCTCATAGCAGAGGTCATCATAGATCATACACCAGACGGGTGTATCTCTCGATCCTGAAACCAGGGCAACGATTTCTATGGTGTGCTGGCCATTAAAAACATAGTTCACTCCATCCCGGCGGCTTACCTTTACAGGATTGATCTGATAGAGATCAAAGTTCGCTGCAGCCCGTGCGATGTGGGCCTGTGACAGATTCCTCTGATAATCTTGATTGGAAACAAGGTTCCGAATCGGTATTTTCTCAAAATGAACGTTTGGAACGTAGTTGCTGAATTTATCCATCACTGTTCCTCCTTGATCGCTGAGATCATTGTGTTGATCCTATCCTGAAGCTCCAGCAATGCTCGATGCAGATTGAGCCGGGCGGCGTCAGAAACGATTTCGAGATTAGAATGAACGATTCGATCGATGGAACTGGACCAGGAAGGGATTGTCAGTGTCAGCCCAATTACTTCGGCGTCAGGGTCGAAGGCGGGCATATCCTTAACACTGGGTTGTTTCCCAGACTCTCGTTTTCTTGGTGTAGGCATGGCCTGTATCTCCTGGCGAGTGGTTTGATATTTGGCAAATGGGTGCTGGTTGCCTTCGAGACGCTTGTTCATCTCATGCAGTTCTTCTGCAGATCTTTTTGCAAGGAGTAGAACACCCTCATGAGAAATCTTGTAGCGCCCGGTGAGGATCTTGCTGGCCATTGCGGGTTCTTTTTTCGTGATTTCTTCTATCGCTCTGGCGTAAAGCGAATATTTTTCTACCGTGCCATGTGAGATATGGTTCTCTTCGGCAATACGTTCTGCAGTTTTCTTTTTTGTTTCAACTACGGGGGAGTCCTTGCTTGGGTCAAAGGTCTCGTAAGGGAGCACGGTGTGATCTGGATGGCATGCTTCTATGACGGCACGTTTCCGGGTGACGACTTTTTCAGATTCATACTGCTTTCCAATGAGAAACTTACGGCTCTCCTCTGTCAGATTTCGTCGTCCAAGCTGATTGGCACAGATCCAGGCAACAGCTTCCTCTCTGCAGCTGAAGGTCATTTCTTCAATGGAGAAGGGGATGCCATGTTCGCTGCAGATCTTGTATCTGTTGTGACCATCCACGATGACCCCATTCCAGACGGCAATCGGTTCGCGGCAACCGTCTGCAATCAGGTTCGCCTCAAGCTGCAGGTACTCGTTTTTGAAAAGGGGACGAATCAGCTCCTTGAACCCTTTGTCTATCTTAAGGGTATATACCTTCTTCTCTGTATTCATTGGCATATCGGATCACCCTCCGAAAAAGGGACAAGCGTCTTGAAAGAGAAGATTGCCATCTTCTCCGAAGAAACGATACTTCCTGTCATGCGATAGCAGGAGCCGTCATTCAGATCCGGAACAAGCTCGTTGAGCTTGTCGATGAAGAACTTGCTATAGATTTCTATGGAGTTTGTGGAAGCAAGCTTCTTCTTGGATACACGATGGGTCTGGTCCTTGGAAGAGGCTCGACTGACTGACTTGACAGCCACGACACAGGCAGACGGATTGATCAGGAGCTGAATATATGGCGGATCTCCCAACTGGTGGAGAGTGGACTTATGTACGCGAATTCGGTACTTCTTCATATCTACTGAAATATGGATTGCGATTGTTGGCTGATCTGACATAACGTATACCTCCGTTGTTTTCTTCTTACTGTACATCAGCGGGCGAAGAATCCAACTGCTGCAGGACATCAGCAGGAACATCGGCTTCTCTGGTTTCTTTGAGGTCTCTGGCAGAGTCCTTAATGGAATACACGGCATAACCGTTGAGGATATCTACCTGAAGAGACTGCTTGTGCTCGTTGTAGGGAAGACCAAACTGATTTTGCCATTCAGCCGGGAACACCGGGATACGGGAGGTTCGGACCTTCGAGCCATCAACAGAAGTTCTCTGATAGATTTCCGTCGCACTTAAGTCGAAGGCGATCAGAGTCTCCCCGTTGGCATGGATCAGCTTCCCGAGGATCTTATACCGATGATCCGGATTCCATTCCATCATGGAAAAGACCTTTGCAAAGAAGAGCTTGCAGGTGATCTGCTTAGGCTTGCGTTTCCCTTTTGAAACCGTGCACCAGACAAAGGAGTCCCTGGCGTTGTCCGGACAAGGCATGATGGCAAGAATCTTCGTTTCCTTGTTGACGAGGACCTGGACGTTTTCTGCTTCCGGGAACTTCTGAAGGCAAGCTGCATTTACATAGAACTTGCAGTTGTTGAAGGTTACAGACGGTTCGCCTGTATGGGCAAAGAACTCTCGCCTGACAACCTGGAACCCATCGAAATCAAAGTCATCTCCAAGCTCCAGAATCTCATCTTCCGAGGTGTCTGCTGCTGGATCCTCGACCGGCTTGGGTTCGGGGAGCGGTTCCTCAGGCTTGACCGGATCCGGATGCAGCACATCCACCTCCGACAACATCTGATTTATGAAATTGAGATGCTCATTGCTGTTCATAAGACGCCTCCGTGCTCTTCAGCGAGCTGAGCTCCTGACGAATGTATTCTCTGAGCTCAGCAAATGGTGTGACATCGAGCTTTTTCCCTGTTTCAAATAGTTGCCCTTCCATGCGCAGCTTCCAGTCCTGTTCGTTTTGCTCGGCCAGGGCAGAGAGGGAGAGCTCGCTGATATAGAATGGTTTGCCAAAGGAGTCTGTCCATTCCTGAGGGACTGCCCGGATCCTTTTACCAGACGGAAGAAAAGGTTGGATGGAAACACTCTTCCCAGAGCTTTTGGTGACGTCACTGACCGGAAGAGCGTTTGATCGGAAGAAGACTTCGGAATCAACTGCATCGAATATATAGGCCAGCTCATTCCCGTGCTCATAAAGCGTTCCCAGAATCCTGTACTTGTACTCCGGATTCCAACCCATAAGGCTATAGACGGTGGATCGAAAGGCAGCTGTTGATACTGCTTTTGGTGTTGCCTTTCCACCAGAGATGTGAGAGAACACAACACCGTTTTTGTTCTCCTTGTTTGTGGGGCGTACTGCAAACTTCTTCTCAACGGGATTGATTAACAGCTCTACTGTGTTCTGTGCTCCGAACTTCTTGACGCATACCGCACTGAACTTTACCAGCTTCTCTGAGAAAGAGATGTATGGCCTGTTCTGCGAATCGAAGAACTCCGACCGGGCCACCTCAAATCCGCGAAGGTCGAAATCACCGGCTTCAAGCTGAATCTCCTGGACAGAAGGAACGATGGCAGCATCTTCCTCAGAATCGCGGTATACGCTCTGGGACGCCTGATAGTACTCTGCCTCTTTGAATCCCGCCCACCGTGGATTGATGGACACAAAGCCACGAAGGACACCCGACTCAATGACTCTAAGTTCGGGAAGGATGGAGCGATTTCCGTACTTGGCGTTATCGAGCATTCTCTGAACCGCAATAAAGTCATCACGTCTCACAATGCCTTCGTGATGATTGTAATAATGGCTTTGCGGACGATCACCACGGTTTCTCAACGTCCGATGAGTACGGAAATCCTGGGTAAATGTCTTCCTTGTCAGCACATCCCCGCAATGACGCTCGTTACGCAGAATCTGGACAACTCCTCCGGAAGTCCACTTGATATTCCCAAGGTAGGACTTGCGTTCCAGGGCAATGAGCGTATCTGCGATCTGCTGGGAAGTATAGCCGAAAAGGTACATGTAGAAGGCAAGCTTAACTGTCTTCGCTTCCTCCGGATTGATGATGAGGTTGCCGTCAGCATCGTGTGTGTAGCCCAACAGCTTAGGCGTAAGAGGAATGCCGTTGTCAAGACGCATCCTGAGAGAGGTTTCCATACTCCTGCTGCGTGTATGGGACTCTTCCTCTGCCATCGTTGCCTGGAAGGTAAGGGCCATCTGGGACTCGTCCTTCAGAGAGAAGATCGCTTCCGACTCAAAGAAGATACCAACCGGGTTCTTTAAGGCAGCAAGCTCTCTGGCCATACCGATCGTAATCATGACGTTCCTGGCAAAACGGGATACGCTCTTGGTGATGATCAGATCGATCTTGCCTGCTCTGCAGTCAGCAATCATTTCGTTGAAGGCATCTCTGTGCTTAAGCGATGTGCCGCTGATGCCTTCATCGGCGTAGATCCTTACCAGCGTCCAGTTAGGATGATGATTCACGAAATCCTCGTAATACTTCTTCTGGAGCTCATAGGAGGTCGTCTGGCGGATGTCATCGGTCGAGACGCGGACGTAAATTGCGACCCGCTGAGGAACATCGTTATCGTAGTAATCTATTGGCTTTTTCGCGGGAATGAACTCGTAGTTGTTCGGGTCTATTTCAACCCGCATGCGCCTGCGGACTTTTTCCTTCTGGCGTTTTCGTTCCTGCCGCTTTTCATCATCAATCATGTAGTAACCCGCCTGTCTCTATGTCATCCGGGAGAAGCTTCCAGTCATCGGAAGGGAAGAACTCCGGGTCCTTAAGGTCCTCAAGGTAGTAGGAGGCCAGAGTGAAGATATCCTCTGAAATAAAGTAGATTCCGATAGGGTGGGGCTGAGTGGCCAGCATCCTCGAACAGAAGGCAATCTCCACGGGACTCTTTGATACGTTGGAGACTTTCTGAGTAATGATGAGATCAACCTTGCCATCCATGCAGTCCTGCATAAGACGGCTCCATTCAGGGGCATTTTCCATATATGGAGTGGAGGCCCCGTTATCTATATAGAAATCGATCAGTTCCCATTTGGGGCAGAGACCTATCGAATCGGAAAATTGCTTCTTGTGATAGGCCAGGTAGTTGTCGTACTTGGTCTGATTGAAGTACCGGATATATACGCCGATCTTGAAAGGGTGGCTTGTACTGGGACGTTCGTGGCGAATACTCTGCAGCCAAGCCTTATGTGCTGCGATTTGTTTTGCCTTTTCTTTATCGCCTCCGAACAGGTCCCCATACTGGGTAACCACTGCGATCTCGTCGAACTTTTGGAACACTTCCAGTTCTTCCATTGGAAATTCCTCCGCTTTGTCAAGGGGTAATGCTGAAAGGCTTTGCCTTTGGTGCCCTTTTCCTCCAGGCCGCTCCGACTCCTATCCCGGCTTTCTGTGCACCCACGGGTTTGACTATCCTACGCGCAATTTCGTGGTCAATTCGCTGTTGATACACCTCTCCGCACCAGAACCTGCAGTTCCTGATGCGGTTGCATTGGCAAAACTCATCAGCGTGTCACTAAAATTATAAGAGTTGACTATGATAAATGCGATAAACCGAGAGTCAAGTTTTGTGACTCTCGGTTTATAAATGCAAAAAAAGAAGGCAGGAACTGAATCCTGCCTTGCTTTAATAATCCTGTTTTTGTTTTCGAATAGAGGCCTTAACCTCTTTGGAGATCTTCAGAATCGATTCGATCTCAGCGGAGTTACAGTCTGCAATCAGTGCAGTGAACTCTTTGGGGTAATCATCAATCGCAGCCGGGGTATCCAGCCGGAGGACGTCATCTGCCGATACCTGAAGAGCTTCACAAATCTTTGCAAAGGTGATGAGCCAAACCTTGCTGTGCCCGTTTTCAATTCCGCTGATAACCGGGGTGGAGAGTTTCGCCTTCTCTGCAAGATCTGCCTGGCTGAGACCCTTCGAGGTCCTGATCTCACGAATACGAGATCCTATTGTCTGATAGAACTCAATCTGATCCTGCAAACGAACACCTCCTTTAAACGAGTGACTATATTTTATCAACGTTCGACTATGAAATACATTCACGTATGGCTATAAGATTAACGAGTGGCTATGATATAAGAGGAAATATTTTTAAGGAGGGAGCCTATGCCACTCAATAATTACGCCTTTGGAAAGAGTATTCGCTATTTCAGAAAGAAAAGGGGCCTGTCTCAGAGTTATCTTTCAGAGCTGATCGACAAGTCACCTTCCTATATCAGCTACGTGGAGAGTGGCCTGCGATGTATCAGCCTCGATACCTTGATAGACCTGGCAAACGCTTTAAATGTGACTGCTGATATACTTCTGAAGGACAGCCTGGACAACTCATCAATGATCATGCGAAATGAATTTGCGGCTGCCCTGGCTGACTGTTCGGATTATGAGCAGAGGATCCTTCTTGAAATGGTGCTCGCAGTGAAGGCTTCGATCAGGACCAACATGGGCCTTTTCTATCAGTGCTATCCCCGACGTTAAAAGTGTAGCAGGTTAGGGTGGAAGATGGAATAAACGCAAAGACAGGGAATATGACCATTGGTTTATTGCACATTTGCCTCACGTGGTTGTGGTGATTATGATTTGCAGGAAACTAATTATGAATTCACAGAGACCATATAATCGGACGTTTTCTGATATATAATGTGAAAGGAAGGATTGATAGACATGAACCAAACCCGAAAGGAAAAGCCTCTCGATGGCTTGCTGCTGCATATCTGCGAGGTGTGCGGCAGAACCGAAGTACTTACACCGCAGGAGGCCTTTGACAAGGGCTGGGATTATCCGCCCATGATGGGCAGCTTTGGAGTTGTTTCCCCGAGGACTTGCCCGAACTGCCTGATGGTGGATACAGCATGGGCCGCTATGGTGCTTCATGGAAAGAGCCTAAATGAATTGACTGACAGACAGAAGAAGGCTGTCGAAAGAATCATAGGGGAGCCGAAGAGCATTATGCTTCCCCGGGAGGTGTAAGTGAATGGTTTTCTATACCGGAGATATCCACGGAATGCCGTGGAACATAGTCAAGTTCAGTAAAAAGTTTCATCTGACCGAAGACGATGTCATCGTTATCCTGGGAGATGTGGGTGCAAACTATTACTGTGATGATCGAGACAGAGAGTGCAAAGCTGCTCTTAATAAGGTTAAGCCCACGATTCTCTGTATACATGGCAATCACGAAGCCCGCCCATCCACGCTGGCGCAGTATCAGCTGAAAGAATGGAAAGGCGGGCTTGTCTGGTACGAAAAGGACTACCCGAATCTTCTGTTTGCAAAAGACGGGGAGATCTTTGAACTGGAAGGCCTGAAGCACCTGGTCATCGGCGGCGCGTACAGCGTGGATAAGTTCTATCGCCTGGCACATGGAGCCAATTGGTTCCCGGATGAGCAGCCTTCCAAAGAAATCAAAGTGTATGTAGAAAAGCAGATCAGGGAGAAACCATTTGATATCGTCCTGTCTCATACTTGCCCGTACAAATATGAGCCGACCGAGGTGTTCCTTCCTATGATTGATCAGGACAGTGTTGACGCAAGTACGGAACACTGGCTGGACAGGATTGAGGAGCAGATCCGGTACATCGCCTGGTTCTGCGGGCATTGGCACATAGATAAACGGATTGACCGGATGCACTTTCTTTTTCATTCCTTCGAAAGCAATGAACAGTTCAACAGGGAGGAGGGAGCACAGTGAGTACCTATTACAGTATTTACGCGGAAGCCAACGTGGATGGGAAATGGTACAGCCTCTGCCCGTATTTCAAGAATGATAAGGGCGAGGCCAAAACCCACTCCATTTTCTGGGCTCAGTCTGCGTTCTGGGATGTAAACAACGAGCTTGAAGACCATTCTCTTGGCTGCGGGATCCCGGACGATATGTCCGACGGGCTTCGAGAGATCTTCCACGAAAACCTTCAGGATGAGATGGAAAGCTGGGGAGGAGCGATCACCTGGGATAAGTACTATAAGGGATCTATTTACTACGTAAACTTTGCCCACGCCATTGTCCCGAAAGTAAATAAGGACAAGCCCTACAAGTACGAAGGGTTTGTCCTGAAGAAGGAACTGGCTGAGTTCGAGGTTTATGAGAGGGAAGAGTTCTCTGAATGGCTGACCCAGGATGAATATAACGCCCTGACCGAAAAGCAGAAGAGGCAATACATCTTTCATCGCTGGAATGATTCTTATGGAGACTACTGGATCTATCGTACGATCGCAGACAGGATCTGGACGCTCAAGGGCCTGTTCGCGGAGGCATGTGATTCTGATATCGGAGGGAGCCTGTATCAGGGCATTGAAGATTCTCAGATCCGAGTGTATGTTTACAGGAGCTGATAGACCGCTGCCACGGATCTCTTCCGTGCTTATAAGAAAAAATAATTCGGGATAGTATTTCTTGGAGAAATACATCTTACATATGGTGTGTTTGAAAAGGGTATGTCCGTAAGTATACTTACTAACAGTAAGACTACTGCCTGTTAGGAGGATGCTTGTGGACTCTCAAAAAGTGGGCAGACGGATCCAGGAGGTGCGGAAGTCTCGCGGGATTACCCAGTCAGAGCTGGCACAGAGGGTTGATCTGTCTACGAAATACATCAGCAACATAGAGTGTGGGTTCAAGACCCCTACTTTGGAGACATTCATTGCCATCGCCAACGCGCTGCAGAGCGATGCCAATTCACTCTTATCTGACGTCCTCGATGTTACCACCAGTCAGGAGAGCGGGCTTGTTTCCAAAAAACTGCTTGGTTTGCCTGCAGAAGAGCAGAGACGCCTTCTCCGGATGCTTGAGGTCATGATCGACGAGACCGGATCAAAATGAATCGCCACACAACATGAATCCCTACGTCAATTTACAGATGTAGGGATCTTTTTTTATTCTCCGACGAGATTCGACAGGATTTGTGTTTTCGCCGTGGTAGCATATGTATAGCCAACAGAAAGACAACCAACGGCAAGAAATACAATTCAAAGGAGATAGAAACATGTACACGAAAAAGGAACTGGAGTATGCCGCAAATATAATCAGAAGGATCGCACAGGAACACCATGTTCCGGAAGCAGAGGTTCGGTCTGAAATGTATGAGGCGATGAGAGCGGGAAGAAATAACTCCGACCCCGAGGTGCAAGTCAGATGGCGAACATTCCACTACGCTGGAGACGAACCGACAGTAGAAGAGTTTATCCTTTGGACAAGCTCCCAGATCCTGGCATCTTGACAGACGTGGTATAATAATATAAAAAAGTAGCTGATTTGAGGGCTATCCTTTTTCGGCAATTTGCTGAAACAAGCCAAATGAGTCAATTCATATGCCGAAATAACTATTCGCTATAGAATTGGTTCGGGCTGTCTAAAGAGCGCCTGTAAGAGCGTGGGCGTTATTAGGGCTTTCCTGGAATGGTTGGGAGTGCTTAATAATGTCGTTTTAGTAATCCCCACAATGAAACCTTTGGACTCTGACAAGAAGGTTTCCAAGGAAGCTTCGGCTCCTGCGGAGGCTGCTCAGACGGCTCCCGTTGTGGAGGAAAAAATCGATTTTTCCAATGTTCAGATCGAGCCGCTGTTCCAGGATCAGGTGGATTTTGACACCTTCTCCAAGAGCGATTTCCGTGCCGTGAAGGTCAAGGAATGCGAAGCTGTGAAGAAGTCCAAAAAGCTCTTAAAGTTCGTTTTGGACGACGGAACCGGCGTAGATAGGGTCATTTTGAGTGGTATTCACGAATATTATGAGCCGGAAGAACTGGTCGGTAAGACCTGCATTGCAATCACCAATCTGCCTCCGAGAGCGATGATGGGCATTGATTCCTGCGGTATGTTGATCTCCGCCGTGCATCACGAAAACGGCGAGGAAAAGCTCCATTTGCTGATGGTGGATCC
>OGRA01000149.1_pt1 | contig 71882 bp, 86 predicted proteins | sample 1553351 | NCBI WGS metagenome assembly OGRA01 (sample SAMEA2580056, study PRJEB22360) | human gut metagenome | biome: human gut; feature: human-associated habitat; material: faeces | place: Denmark | collected 2008/2010
TATGACCAACTAACGGAGTGCCCACCGGCCGACTCCACGGCCCCGCCGATGGCGATTTCAAGTTTGTGCTTCCGGCGGCAACGGCAAAGGCGATTGACACGCTGGGCCTTGATGGGAGCGTCAGTATTGAAAGAGACCGCAAAAAGGCCGTTTTCAGTGACAACAATTTTGAGGTGAAGTCTCGCCTGATCGCAGAACCGTTTCTGGATTATAGCAAAATTGCAGCCCAAAAGAGTGAGGGGACCAGAATCGTGCTTGACAGAAAAGAATTGCTGGGCGTTCTGGGCCGCGTCAAACTTGCTCGGTCTGCAGACGCAAAGGAAAAGAGCACCTTGGTGATGGATTTGGAACCCGGCGGCACAGGTAGAGCATCGATGCGTAGCACGATTGCGCAGATGAATGAGGAGTTTTCCTTCAACGGAAAGCTGGATGAGCGCCTGCGAATCGGCTTTAATCTGGAGTTCCTGAGCGAGGCATTGAAGTCGATGGAAGGAGACGAGGTCAGCGCATGGGTGGTCGGCCCTCTATCCCCCGTAAAGCTGATTGAGCCGCAGTATGAAGCGCTGGTGCTTCCTGTCAAGGTCAAGGAGGAAGCATGATGCAGGGTAGAACTTTTCGTGGGCAGTCCCCAGATGGCACTTGGCATGAAGGATTCTTGATTCGCTCACCGGGTGTGAAGAACAGCCGACCGGGTGAGGGCTGGTACATCAACTCCGAGCAAGAGCCGGCATACGCCCATCTCGTCAAGCCGTTTACGATCGGCATGAACACGACTCTGACGGACGGAAACGGGGCACCTGTTTTTGAGGGGGACATTTTGAGAGACAATCGATGCGGCAAAGATGTGATTTTTGCCGTAAGATACGGCGAATACATCGACTACGGCGTAGGCCATATCGGATTCTACGCAGAATTTTCGGAGAACCAAAAGGAGTTTGTCGAGCATGGTCTTGCAAGCTTGGTTCTAACATCAAAGGTGGTCGGCAATGTAGTGGACACGCCGGAGCTGATGGGCATGAGCACTGGAAAGGAGCAGTAACATGAAGTGGATTGAGACGATTACCCCGAAACAGGCGGCTGAAGAGCTGGGAGTGCCTTATCACGGCTGGATGAGGGAGATGGATCGGGCGTGGATCAGCGAAGACCAGAAGTACAGCGTGATGTCTCGTTTGCTCCGCACGGAATGGGGCAAGGTCGAGCACGTCACGATTACGGCGGCAGAGGGTGTCGGCCAGAGCGACGGCAGCGGGGATATTCCGTGGGCCGTCAAGATGGAAATTAAAAACGACCTGTTCGGCGAGAAGCGAGTTGCCGTCGAGGTGTTCCCGACGCAGGACAGGTTGGTGGATGTCTGCGACTGCTATCACCTCTGGGTGTTTGAGAAAGGATTCCAGCTTCCGTTCGGTATCCACCCGCGCGATAAGAAAACGGTGACGGTCAATCGCGGCAGTACCAGAGTTCGGGCCATTGACGGCGCAGGACGCGAGCACAGCATCAAAGAGCTGCTGGAAGAGAATGGTGCGGCGGATGTCCCTAAACAGGCATACGAACAGGCTATGGCCGGATATATGATGAAAAATCTTCTGGGAGGGTGATGCAAAATGTGGCTTTGGATTGTGCTGGTGGTTCTGGCGGTAATGGCTACGGCGCTGGCCTATGCTCTGTGTGTCGCTTCGAGCAGAGAGGACCGCTGGCAGGAGGCTCACCCGCCTAAATCCGGGAAAGGACGGAAAGATGCCTAAGTATCAGATACTGATAGCGGCGTCTGGCAAGCATGGCTCTGCACTCCTGCCGTATGTGCTGGTTGACGATAAAAGCGGTAAAAGCGCAGCGGCGCGGGCAAAAGTGATGGCCAAGGCTTGTTACCCGGAGTATGAGAAATTCGATGTGGTGAAGATGAAGGTGATTTCAGATGAATGAAAAAGGATTGATTGAACAGTTGAACGCGGCGATTAAAGCGGCGCTAGAGCTGTACGTGGCTGACCATGGGAAGTTGAACGATGGTGACAGCTTTACGACAAAGCTCAATAACTGTGTGCTCACCATTTCGCTGAAAGATGGGAGCTTGGACGTGCAGTTTGACCCGGATGCAGACGTCGCGGTGGACACCCCGTACACACTGGACATGAAGCTCGACATTTATGAGGAGGAAGACAATGGCTGAGTACATCAACCGTGAGGACGTATTGAAATGCCTGGAGTATAACACGATTCAGAAGCCGAGTGCGAATGATGTTGTTTCTGCGACTCTCCGGGTAGCGCGGGAAAAGGTCGAGAAACTTCCTGTTGCACAGGAAGAAGCGCTATTTTCTTTCTGGCGCGACCCCGACAAGGATCCTCCGAAAGTTGAGACGGAAGTGCTGATTCTGTTTGAAACAGCCTGCGGCGGATATGGGATTACGACGGCCAACTACGAAGATGGCACTGTTTTGTCCGAAAAAAGCAAGTTCTACTGGGAAGAGATTTTCGAGTGGGGAACCTACGATGAAGAAAGCGATGATTACTTTATTCCTAAAGGCTGGTGGGAATATCGTTATTTCAACCCGGAGGGTGTTTACAACAACCGTGTTGATTCTCCTGTGGTTGGGTGGATGCCTTTGCCGCCGAAGGAGGTAGTAAAAAAATGAGAACGCTTAACGCTGACCAGCTGAAAGCTGTGCTGAGCATGGAAAGTTCACTGGGACATATTCACACGCTGGCAGATGTCGAAAACACGATTGATTATCTTGCCAAAGAAGAACCGGAAGCCGTAGCCGGTGTAGAAAAATTCAACATTTTCGATACCATGTGGTCGAGGAAAATTCAGGCGGCGTTTCCGCAGTCGTTCGTGAATATGCAAAACGAACTTGTTTTCAGTCTGAGAACTGATTCCGGCTTCAGCCTGAAAGATGTGACCGACGAAACCCAGCTGAAAGCAAAAATTTTGGAGTGGCTTACGCGGACTGCAATTAAAGCGGTCTCGCCCAAGGAAAGAAAACTCCACTTTGAGGGCATCAACAAGCTGCTGGGTACGAATTTTACACTTGAGGAAATGACGGATATCTATACCTATCTCGGCAACGGAATCAAGCACGACCTCTGTGTGAAGTTTGTGGAAAGCGGCTATGATATGACGATTATTCAAAAAGAAGGGTGAGCAAATGGATAAGCAAAAAATCAAGAGCGTGCCAAAGTTGACGACCGACAATCCCGTGGACAACTTTCAGGCGGCCCTCAACTTTACTGACGTCAGCGAGGACGGTTGGGTATGGCTGCGGCAACCTGAAATAGCGCTGACCGAGTATGCGCGGCAGCTCGTCAAGGGCCATGGCAGCAGCATCGATTTGGACTGCAACGATATGGAACTCTCCGAAAGCCTGACCGATCACCTCTTCGACGACCCAAAGCAGAGCATCGATGGCCTGATCGCGGAGCACTACACGATTTTGTGGGCCTATGCGACCCTGCGGGAAAAGCTCAAATGGTACGAGGATGCGGGCATCCCGGCCATTCCTGATTATGGCCTGAGCACCATCCGGCGGGCAATCAATCGGTACGGCACCACCCCGCAACTCCAGATGGCGATTGAGAAAATGTCGGAGCTCACGAAAGCAATCTGCAAGCTCCAGCGGGCCGTGACCTTCAACTACCGCAACGGTGCGAAGATCAAGGTCGCCCACGAGAGCGTCAGGGAAGAAATCGCGGACGTTTACATCATGCTGGCGCAGCTCGTTGAGATCGTCGGCAAGCCGGAAGAGGTACAGCAGATCGTGCTCGAAAAGCTCGAACAGCTCAAAGGCTGTTTAGACGACGGGGAGGTACGCAGTGAGTAAAGAAATCTTACTTATACGCAATGATGATGGCGAATTCGAGCTGTACGATGACACCTACGATGTGGTCATTCATTGCAAAAATCGGCAGGGCATGAAAGAAACCTGCGAGATTCTGCGCAAGGTAGGCACCGATGAGAAAGCACCTAGCGCTTTATTGGTGGATCCCGTTGATATGGCAATCGCCATAAGGAACCATTGCAAATTTCGCACTGATGGCTGTGAGGGTTGCTGCTTTGACAGACCGACCAGTGATAACGGAGATGGCGAATGCGTTTTGGGCTGTCCTGAAGACTGGGAAGTGTGAGACCGACTATGGCAAAAATTATCTGGATATGTCCTTCTTGTGGGGCAACCACGGAAGAGGTTTGCGAAACTGACCTTGTCCCGTTCCACAACCACCCCATCACCCTAAATAGGGAGTGCCAAAGGTGCATATACAGGCAGCGCTGGAATGACCTTTCCATGCTGGGGGTTCTTCCTTCTATTGGTGGCGGCGAAGAAGTTCGTAGCGCAGAGTATTATCACGATGTATGGGGGTTTGATTATTATGGTCCAGGGTAAAGCTGTTCTGCTGAGCGTCCGTCCAAACTGGTGCAAGCTGATTTGGGCCGGAATGAAAACGGTTGAAGTGCGCAAGACCTGCCCAAAGCTCGAAACGCCGTTTAAGGTGTACATTTACTGTTCCGGCAATAGCGGATGGCTAATGAGGTCACCAAAGGGCTTGCGGAAGATGGACAGAAAAGTAATTGGTGAGTTTGTCTGCGATGAGGTTTACAAGGTCGATAGAGATAGCGTGGGGTTCAATTTTACAGCCCCAAGTCTGGATTTGCCGGTTTACACCATGCCAGAAAATAACGATGAGTACCGAAATGTCCAGCGAGAGGAACTTACTACTTGCCTGACTGACGAACAGCTCTCTAAATATCTTGGGATACATCCCGGCTGGGGATGGCACATTTCCAACTTGAAAATTTATGACCGACCACTCGACCTGCGAAAACTCACTGGCTTGCAAGAGACACGGTTTGGTATGCGGTCTGTGGAAATTACCAGCCCGCCCCAGAGCTGGCGCTATGTGGAGGATGCAGAATGTACGTCATGAACAAAAAATGGGACTCCATCACGAACATTGCCCAGTGCACCAGCGTGTATGTGAGTCCTGAGCATGAAATAAAGGCGGTACCCACTGGAGGCGGAAATGTCTATCGTCTGGGTCAGTACGAAACGGCGGAAATTGCCCGCGCCGTTCTGAATGATTTGTATATTCACGTTGCGACTGGCTGCACCTACCAGATGCCGAACGACCAGAGGGCGCTGGTTCTGGCTCGCGGCATGAGTGATGAACGGCCTGAAAAGTTTGCCGGGAATGGCAAGAAGCCGGTGCGCAGGGGAGGATCCTGATGACTAAGAGACATCATTATGACCGAAAAGGCCAACCACAGAAGCGGTGCAATCCCGACACTTGCCCGAACTGTATGTACATTGGAGAGGGCGACAGCTGGTGCGACAAAATTGGTGAAATTGTTCTTTCTGACTGGGAGCCTACGGATTATTACATGGGGTGTTGTAAGGGGGCAAGAGCAAATGAAAGCACACATCGAGCCTAAGAGCAAGGAATGCCCGTTCTGCGGCGCATCTACCTATGAAGTTATGAGTGGTACGGGCGTGAAATGTATTCGGTGCACCAATAAGAGAACCTGCGGTGCCATCGTCAGTTTCAACAACAAAGACTGTGATGAACGCGGAGTTTCCCCGGTTAAGTACTTCAATCGGCGGACGGAAAGGAAAGTGCTCCAATCGGCGTGCGGAAAGGGAGCAAAAAATGAATCTGATTCGTGAAGTTCTTTCAGACCAGACGGTGACGGCGGTGGCATCTATCATCCTGATCGTGGCCGCGCTGCCTATGGCTGGATGGTCTTGGGCCGTAAATCAAATGGCCGGAAAATCGGCCGGAAGAAAAAAGGAGGGTACATGAAAGCGCATCTGTCGTTCCTGTGCAATGGTCAGTGTCGGTGGTGCAAGAGCTACTGGGATTGCAGTAAGCACAAGAAAATCCTGGCAAAAATTTTCGGATGCAAAGATTGGAGATGGAGAATATGAGCAAGGAAATCAAACAGCAGCGCATGAATGCCCGTGATGAAGCGTCGCAGCTGTTTTGCTGGTGCATCGTTACGGCCATGAACCAAAAAGAAGGCATTGGTGCGGAACGGCTTCGGCGGGCCTGTAATGAGATGCAGGCATTCCAAGCCCGCTACAAAAGTAAAATCGACTCTGGGAACCGGAGAACGGCCACTGAAGCCATGCGGGACGATTTAAGGGAAATCTGTGATTTCACGGTACGTCTGCCGCAAAATCGAGCTCCGCGTAATCACAGGGAAGAGCAACTTCGCATGGCGCAGGATGAGGGCGCTGAGATCGCATGGCTGGTTATGGCCGCGACGGCGCATCTGACGTTTGGCTTTGGCAAGGAGCGCCTTGCACGGCTGAAGAAAGGAGCCATGGACGACTATCGACAGTACATCGGATGGGTCAAGACAGACGGCGAGGACTGCGCCAAGGAATGGCTGAAGCGCTGTGTGGAACAGGCCTTGCATGAAGAGCTTAAAGTGAATGACATCCAGAGCGGGAGCCGCCCGCCGAAGCAGTACTATTCGTCTGGAGTTGACGTGGCAGATATGATTCGCGTGACGGGCGCTGTGTCTGCGAAGATGGCGGCAGAGCGGGGCATTAAACGTGTGCCGCTGGCGGTTTTGAGTCAGAGCGAGGTGACCCGCAGGATGAAAACTATCTGAGCAATAAAAAAGAGGATCGCTTGCGCAATCCCCCGATAGAACAAATCTATTATACCTAAATTGATGTATTTTGGCAACGATAGAACAGGAGGGTGCGCAAAATGACTATCCCGGAAGAAATGATGGCCGTTATTCAGGAAACCGCAAAGAAGGCTGCTCGTGAGGGCGCCAAGGAAGTTATCGCAGAACAGACCCGCAAAGCCGCAGGCCGCTGTGACCGTCGGCTTCGGAACACGAAGCTGTTGCTGAAAAACTATCGGATGTTCAAGAAGCACTGCACGGGTGCGGTCTATACGGACGAAACAGGCGACCATGATGGCAAGGAAGAGGAAACCGCACTGGAGCTGCTTGATATGATGCTTCAGCGCAATAACGCGATTACGGTCGAATCGATCCGCAACTCCTGCCGCCGCACCAAAATTATGATTCGCCATATTGATTCGATGCTGGCCTTGTACGAGACGTACTGCGAACAGAGCAAGAATGAGGCCCATAAGCGCGGCTACCGCATCATCAAAGCGATGTACATTGACGACGAGGCCAAGTCCATTGAGCAGCTTGCGGCGCTGGAGGGCGTGAGCACCCGTCAGGCATACCGAGACCACGATGCAGCCGTTGAAAAAATCTCGGCGCTCATGTTCGGCATTGATGCCTTGGACATGGAGTAGGCCGATGTCAAAATCATGTCATTTACACGGCATGAAAAATGTGGTAGAATAATACCGTAAAATTCTAATCATAGCGCATTGCCCGCCCGGTTTCGCCACCGAGCGGGTATTTTTATGCCCGGAAAGGAGGCAGAAAACCGCCGCTCCCCAATTTGACCCGCAACGCCAGCGGGATAGCAAAGAAGGGAGAAAAAATGAATCAGCAAGTAGTGTATCAGGATATTTCGCAGATCCATCCCTATGAGAACAATCCCCGGAACAACGAAGCGGCCATTGAGCCTGTTGCGCAGAGCATCAAGCGGTTTGGCTTCCGTGTCCCCATCCTCATTGACGGAAAAGGAACCATCATCGCAGGACACACCCGCTATGAGGCCGCAAAACGGCTTGGCATGGACGAAGTGCCGTGTATTCGGGTCGATGACCTGACGGATGAGCAAATCCGCGCATACCGCATTGCAGACAACAAGGTGGCCGAGGCTTCTTCGTGGAATGATGATGTTCTCCGCGCCGAAATGGACGCGCTGAAAGCTCTGGATGTCGATTTGACGGACACGGGCTTCAGCGAAGTGGAACTTGATGGGCTTCTTCGGGAAGTGGAGGATGCCGACTTCGAGGAATTCTTTACGGAACCTGTCCAACAGCCGCTCAAAGCGGCCAATGCAGGGCAGAGCACCGAAACCCAGCAATCTACCCAACCGGAATCTTCTCAGCCCGCTGTGCCGCAGCAGAGCGGCTCTAAGCTCATCCAATGCCCGCACTGCGGAGAATGGTTTGAGACATGAGGCTATGTCTGGCAGGTACATTCCCGGCCGAGAAGATTGTGAAAGAGTACCATCCAGAATATGTTCTGGAGAGCTTCTTTTACATCCGACCATGGCAAATCGAAGAAATTCCAAAATGGAAAATGTTCCTGCTCGACAGCGGGGCGTTTACTTTTATGCACGGCATAGAAGCCTCTTCAAAGCCAGTAGATTGGGATGGCTACCTGAGTCGATACATCGACTTTATCAACCGCAACGACGTGCAGCATTTCTTCGAGCTGGATGTGGATTCCATCGTAGGCTATGACGCTGTAAAACGCATGAGAGCGCGTCTTGAAGCAGAGACAGGAAAGCAAAGCATTCCGGTCTGGCACCGCTCCCGTGGTCTGGACGAGTTCAAGCGCCTGTGCAGGGATTATCCCTACATCGGCATCGGCGGCTTTGCAATCAAGCATATACAGCCCAGTGAGTACGGATATATCCGCCGTCTGGTGCAGTATGCAAATTCTTGCGGGGTGCGGGTGCATGGTCTGGGGTATACCAAAAAGGATGCAGTGAGTTTCGGTTTTTACAGCGTGGACAGCACAACATGGACTACGCAGGTCAATTTCGGAGGGCTGTCGTACTTCAATGGTTCGGAGATGGTCGTGGTCAGACCGCCCAAGGGGATGATCGGTGCTGACTATCGCCGCCGCCGGGAGTACTCGTTGAGAGAGTGGATAAAGTACCAGAAATACCTTGATACGAAAGGAAAATGGCGTGGATAAAGAAATCGTCTACCGCGTCGAAGATGGCATGGACAGGGAAAAGATTCTCTGCACCACCTACCAGATGCGGAATTTTTATATGCAGTTCAGAGATGGCTTTTTCACCAATCTGGACGTTATGAACTATATCCAGCACCTCGCCGCCGCCCATATGGCGAAAAAGGGGATGAACGTGCTGGATGTGTGCTGTGGGCGCTCTCTGATGCTCCCGCTGCTGCGCTACTACGCAAAGGACATTGCATCCTACACTGGAGTGGACATCAGCAAGGCGAACATCAAGGAAGCGATGCGCGGCGCAACTGCAAAGAACCTCGAACCCAAGGATTTGGCCTCCTACTACCCGTTCCGGGTGGGCTGGAAGCTGGGCAACGTCGCAGAGATGTCTAAGGTCATCCCGGCGGGCTTTGCCGACTTCGTGATTTACACCTCCGCCATCGAGCATATGCACCCTACGGACGGCGCAAAAAGCCTTGCAGAATGCTACAAGGTGATGAAGCCGGGTGCAAAGATGTTTCTCTCCTGTCCGAACACCCCTGGCAATGGGTATCAGACCCAGTACCGCGCTCATGTCTATGAGTGGGGCTACGATGAACTGAAAGCCAAGCTGACCGAAATCGGATTCAGTATTGTGCAGGAGGTCGGTTTGGTCACCAGCGTCCGCGAAATGGACGAGTTCTATTCCAAACAGCCGTCGGCGCTCAAGGATTTCTATGAACGCATGAAGTCCTATGTCCCGTCTGCGTTCCTCACAGCGTTTATGGCTATCCCATTCCCGCGTGAGGCGAAAGAGCTGCTGTTCATCGTCCAGAAGCCGAAAGGAGAGGAAAATGCCTAAGTTCAAGAATGAGTATGGGGTGTCGAAAATCAAATACACCCAGAAGTGCAGGTGCTTTTGCCCTATTGGAAAGGCAGACTACACGAACAACTTCACTGTGACCATCACCCCGAAGAAGTGGATCCCGGACTACTGCGAAATCGATGAGTTCATCCGCGAGCAGCTGGATGGTAAGAGCCTTGTCATTGAGGAAGCCGCCTGCAAGCTGAAGCAGTGGCTCACGGGGGAGATTCATCCCTACTGGGTCGAGGTCGAGTCGGATGTGACCGACGGTGTGCATGGCCATGTGACGGTAACGGTCTAAGGGAGGGGCGCAAGATGAAAAATACTCGTGCTCTTTGCCAGACCGCCGTTGTCGCGGCACTGTATGTGGCACTGACCACCTTGAACCCCCTGTCGTGGGGCGCAATCCAATTCCGGGTTGCAAATATGCTCTGTGCGCTCCCGTTCAAAGACAAGAGATATGCCCCGGCGGTTCTGCTGGGAATCGCAATCGCAAACGCAACCAGCCCGTTTGGACCTGTCGATGTGGCTTTTGGTCTGATGGCCGAGGGAGCAGCGTATCTCCTTGTTGTTTGGGGGCCGTGGAAAAAACTGGGGATTTTGTGGAAAGCTGTTATCCTCTCTTTGTCCGTGGCTCTGTTCATCGGAGTGGAGCTGCACGCAATGGTGGGAGCGCCGTTCCTGCTGACGGCCGCAGGGCTGTTCGTTGGCACTTTCTTAGCCGTGGAACTCGGCAACATGATAATTTCTAAAACCGCTCTTGCAAGAATCGTGTAAGAGGGGGCGCGGCGCTGGCTCTGCAAAGAGCTGGCGCTTTTTCTTTGGAACAACACAACGGCCCGGCCCGACACCGGGACAGAAAATGAAGAAGGATAGTGGTGGCGATGTAGATGGAAACGCGAGACAAGGCGTTCACCCTTTATAAGAAAGGGATGGGATGCACCGAAATCTCAAAGACGCTGGGTGTATCGCTGAACACGGTCAAGTCTTGGAAAAAGCGGTATTGGGATGCACAAAAGGGTGCACCCAAGAAGCGCACCTCGTCGCACCCAAAGGGTGCATCTTCAAAATGCGCCCAGCAAGACCCGGCGGCTCAGCCTGAGAAGAGGCCGAATCGCGGCGGCGCGCCGAAAGGGAACGTCAACGCTGTTGGCAATCATGGCGGGGCACCGCCGGGAAATCAGAATGCGCTAAAGCATGGCGGCTGGTCAGCTGTGATGTTTGGTGCATTTTCCGAAGAAAACCAGAAAGCTATACAGGACTGCACGAAAGACGTGGACGCGGAGGATCTGTTGATACAGGAGCTTCAACTGCTGACTGCCCGCGAAGCGTTCCTGCTCCAGCGCATCACGGCAGCTCAGGAAAAGAAGCAGCACATCCAGTCGGTGCATACATCAAAATCCAGCAGGTCTTTTACCCGGCTGGATGAGGATAAAGAAAAAGAGGCCCACGACAAGGAGGTTTACATTGAGCGGATAGATGCAAAGGTGCAAAGGGAAGAGCGCCTTCCTGGCACCAGCGTTGAGACATCAACCACCACCGAATCAAGCTACCTTATCGTGGAGCGCTTAGAGCGGCTGTTGACCGATGTACAGCGCCAGAAGTCTAAGGTGATACAGCAACTTGCCGACCTGCGCAGAATGAGCAACAGCGGCAAGAATGAGCTGGTAGACGACTGGGTAGCGGCAGTCGAGGCGGCGGACGCAGAAGTGGAGGGTGAAGACGATGGCGCTGAGACAACGTGAAGTCTTCGCCAAACGGCTCCCGCTGTACCGCAAAGACCCCTGCTTGTTCTTCAAAGAGGTTACACGCTTCAAGCCGGATAAATGGCAAAAAGAAGCGGCTACGGCCATTGCACAGCACCGCAAAGTTTCCATCCGCTCAGGACAGGGCGTTGGAAAAACCGCTTTTGAAGCAAACTTGGTGCTCTGGTTCTTGGCTTGCTTCCCGTATCCTCGCGTCGTGTGCACGGCACCGACCCGCCAGCAGTTGAACGATGTGCTCTGGGCTGAGATTGCCAAATGGCAGGAGCGCAGTCCTGTCTTGCAGGCCATGCTTGTATGGACAAAGACCCGCGTCTACATGAGGGGGCACGAGAAGCGCTGGTTCGCCGTGGCCCGCACGGCCACGAAGCCGGAAAATATGCAGGGCTTCCATGAAGACAATATGCTTTTCGTGGTGGACGAGGCATCTGGCGTTGCCGACCCCATCATGGAGGCTATACAGGGTACGCTTTCCGGAGACAACAACCGCTTACTGATGTGCGGAAACCCAACGCAGAACACTGGCACATTCCACGATTCGCACACCGTGGATGCCCAGTCCTACTACTGCATGAAGGTGTCCAGCAGGGACAGCCCCCGCACGAATAAGCAAAATATCGCTGACTTGGAGCGAAAGTTCGGCAAGAACAGCAATGTGGTCCGCGTCCGTGTTGACGGCGAGTTCCCGGAAAATGAGGACGACGTCTTTATTCCGATGGCGCTTGCCACAAAAGCGGTCAATACTGAACCGCTTGAGCACAGCATTCCGGCCAGAATCTCCATTGGGTGCGACGTGGCCCGCTTTGGCAACGACGACACCGCCATTGCGAAGAACATTGACGGGGACATTCAAAAGCTGGTCACGCGCCACGGCCAAGACCTGTACGCGACAGCCGATGACATTATCGAAATGTACAAGGCCCTGCGCACAGCGTATCCGCAGTATCGCGGTCTGATCTATGCGATTATTGACGATACGGGTGTGGGCGGCGGAGTGACGGATATTCTCAACAGGGAGAAGATTCGGCAGAAGCTGAACAAACTCATGGTTGTTCCTGTCAATTTCTCGTCTGCTGTTCCTGACAAGGAAGCCGCCGGGAGATATGCCGATATTTCAACATGGATGTGGGCTGTCCTGCGCGACATGGCGGCGTCTGGTCTCCTGCATTTGCCGGATGACGCGACCTTGATAGGTCAGCTCACGACCCGCAAGTACATCTTCAGCGGCGCGCCCTCCAAGCTGAAACTTGAAAGCAAAGAGGCGCTAAAAAAGCGCGGCCTGACCAGCCCGGACCGGGCTGATGCAGTTGCGCTGGCATTATACGAGGGCGGAATTTTTGATGTCCACAGCCTGATTTAACGTAATCGGAAAGGAGAAAGCGTGAAAAAAGTTATTCCTGGAAAAATTAAAACACAGCTGCGCCTTGACGGTTACTATAATGTGCTGAACAAGTACGGCACCCAGCACGACAGCACGGAGTACTACCAGTGGGCGTCTGGCTCTGCGGTAAGCGATACGGAGCTGGCTGATCTCTATGCAGGAAACGGGTTGTTCTCAACCATTATTGATGCCCCGGCGGACGACGCAACCAAGAACGGCATCGACCTCGGCATCAAGGACAAAGACTTGCAGAAACAGCTCGACAACCACTTGCAGACCATCCGATACCAGAGCAAATTCGCCAAGGCTTTGCGCTGGGCGCGGCTCTTTGGCGGTGCTGCTGTGGTGATGCTGGTTGACGACGGGCGGCTCCTGCAGGATCCTTTGAACTGGCGTGACGTGCACGGCGTCGAAGAGCTGTTGGTATATGGCCGCAACGAAATGTATCCTCTTTGGGTCAATGGGTATGAGAACAACCCGGACGATGAGGATTACCGCCGGGGAGGCACTGGCATCCCGGAGTACTACCAAGTCAACAGCGTGTACGGCAACTATGTTGTGCATTCGTCCAGATGCCTTGTTTTCCATAACTCGGACATCCCGGAAAGCTCCACTATGGCTAATCTCTACCGCACATGGGGCATCCCGGAGTATCTGCGCATTCGCGAAGAGCTGAGAAATGCCAGCATAGGCCCCGGCTATTCTATCCGCCTGCTGGAGCGGCTGTCGATGGTGACCTACAAGATGAAGAATCTTGCTGGTGTGCTTTCCACGGCAGACGGCGAGGATACGGTTCTTCAGCGTATGGAAATGCTTGACCTTGCCCGTAATCTGCTGAACATGGTCATTATTGATGCCGACGGCGAGGATGTGGGCGTTCAATCCCTGTCTGTTGCTGGCGTTAAGGACATTCTGGACAATGCCTGTGCGATGTTGTCTGCTGTATCTCATATCCCACAGACGCGGCTTTTTGGGCGTTCCCCGGCGGGCGAGAATGCCACTGGAGAGAGTGACCTTGAGAATTACAAGGAATTCGTCGGAGGTCTCCAAAACGGTGACCTCCGCGATAACACCCGTACCCTCGTTGAGCTGATTCTTCGCGGCATGGTTTGGAACAGGGAAGTCGAGGAGATACCTGAGTACACCGTGACCTACAAGAGCGCGTGGAGCCCGTCTGACGATGAAAAGGCAGCACAAGACCAAGCTGCCGCAGCGGCACAGCTCACCAGAGCGCAGACCGCTGGCACATACGTCACAAATGGAATTGTCGAAGCTGAAGAAGTTCGCCGCGCGATGGTCCGTGACGAACAGTTTGACCCAGAGAACATTCTCACGGAAGCGGACATTCACCAAGACTGGGGACTTGGCGGAGCCGATACCCAGCAGGAAGCCGCTGATGGTCAGCAACAGAATGCCGCGGATGCCAGCGGTCTTGTTACCGATGAAGGAGACTGCGGCTATGTGGCGGGCTTTGTCGTGCAGGACGGCAAGATCCTCTGCGGGCGCCGCTCTGATGGCCAAGGCTGGTGTGGCCCCGGCGGGCATATCGAGCCGAGAGAAACGCCGGGGGTGGCCTTCCGCCGGGAAGCCAAAGAAGAGTTTGGAATTGACGTTGGAAATATTACCTATCTTGGTAACTGTAAAGGAAAACCAGAAGAAATCCTCCCTGTGCAGATATACCGCGTCAACGACTATGCGGGAATCCCGGTGTGCGATCAGGAAGAGATGTTCACCGCCACATGGTTCACCCCAGAACAGATTCTTGCCCAAGAGGTCCCCGGCGGGCTGGTGTTTGACCCATTCCGCAGGAGCGTGGAAGAATATCTTGAACAACTGGGCCTGACGCTGGATGACTTCGATCCAAGCAAGCACAAGCGCGATGAGGATGGAAAGCTCTCCAGCATGGGGAACACAACGTCAAAAGATGAATCGGGCAAGGAAAATTCGTCAAAAGACTTGAATGATTCCCAAAGTCATGCTAAAATAAATTCTAACGCAGTTTCGGCAAAAGGCGCAAACGCTTTCAAAGTGAAAGGGTTTCCAAACAAGCAGAAGCTGAATAACCACTGGCAAAACGGAAGAACCCACGCCGCCGAGTACGCTCCCGATGGCATTACGACAAAGGAGCAATACGAAAAGCGGGCGGTTCAACTTCTGGAAAGCCCCTGTGGGAACGGCATCAAGGGCTATAAGACAAAAGATGGCCTTATATGCCGATACGATTCAAAGAAAAATGACTTTGCGAAAGGCTCCCCGGAGAAAGGCGTAAGAACGATGTTCAAGCCCGATGATGGGGAAGAGTATTATAGACGCCGACTTGAGGCTGAGGGAATAGAAAACGATGAATGACGAAATCATTTGCCCGCTGTGTGGGCAGCATCACTTTGAAGAGAACGATGATTTTGAGGAATGCCCCGTGTGCGGTTGGGTAAATGACGGCGTACAGCGCGCAGATCCCGATTATCGCGGCGGGTATAACCGCATCAGCCTGAACGAAGCAAAAAAGAAATTTGCCGCAGGTAAAAAGGTGTTTGATTAACAATAACGGCGTTGAGAGCCTTTGCAGGTGACGCGAGAGCGTCCTTTGCGAAGGCTCTTTTTGTTTGCAGTCATAGCTCAGTTGGTAGAGCGCCTGCCCTCCAAGCAGGATGCCGCGGGTTCGAGCCCCGTTGACTGCTCCATATCGAGGGTTGGCCAAGTTGGATAAGGCATGGGCCTTTGACTCCCAGACCGCCGGTTCGAGTCCGGTACCCTCGACTTATGCTGGTGTAGCTCAGTTGGACAGAGCAGTTGATTTGTAATCTTCAGGTCGTGGGTTCAAATCCCATCCCCAGCTCCACCCGCCGTACACCGTAATCGGCACCTCGATGGCATGAGGAAGCGCCGACCCCGCTCCCAATAGACCGCTGCGAAGTGTTCTGGCCTGTTCCATGACTGAGCCAGCGCGGGACCATATGCCGCGTTCCTTCCGCTTCGCCTTGGACGGATGCGCGCTGTAAGCAAAAGGTCAAACCCATTCAAGTGCTGCATGCCATGAACGTAAAGGCCCTGCATCTTCAACGATGCAGGGCCTTTTTGATGCCGGCAGAGGGAAGATTCCCGGAAAGATAAAGAGGTGTTTATGCCAGTGAGAAACAACGGCCCCGGCGGATACAGTCGGGTTTCTACGACAAGAAAATCAAAGATCGAGCCGGAATACCCGCAATGGGCAGAAAGTAAGATGCGGGCCATTGAGAACAGGCGCTTAAAAGAGCTTCAAGCTGTGGTGCGCGATTCAATGCCTGAGATACTGGCCATTGCTGCGGATGAAATGGATACGGCTTCTGAAAGCATCAGAAAAGATGGATACAGCGACATGGTGCGCCGCATCCAGAACAGGTTCCGCATTATGCGTGATCGGCTCAGTCGGCGGCTGAAAACCGACCCGTTGGAACGTGATGTCCGCCGCTGTGCGGATTATACAGACCGCCGCCAGCTCCAAGAATGGCAACGCAGTGTCCGGGCCACACTCGGCATCGACATCAGCAAGGACTTCTTCATTGGTGAGCGGTATGAGCAGATGCTTTCAAGGTGGGCGGAGCAAAATGTTTCTTTCATAACCAGCATCGAGAGCGATTGCTTTGATGACATGGAGAAAATCATTATTGACGGCTTTACAAAGGGCCGAACACCCGCCGCAATTTCAAATGAGATACAGCGGCGCTTCGATGTGACCAAATCGAAAGCGAACCTTTTGGCCCGCGACCAGATTGGAACATTGAGCGCAGACCTGACTCGCACTCGGCAGGAGTCCGCCGGGGTAAAGGAGTACATCTGGCGTTCGTCCGGCGACGAACGTGTGCGCGCGTGCCATCGTGAACTTGATGGTAAGACGTTTCGTTATGATGACCCGCCAGCAATGTGGTACATGACGAAGCGAGGGAAAATCTACACCGGGAGACACTGCAACCCCGGCGAGGATTACCAGTGCCGCTGTGTTGCAAAACCCGTTTTTGACTTTAATAGGCTCAATTCTCAAGCCTTTAAGGAGAAGAAACAATGAATCAGAAAAATCCGCCGCAAGTCCTTCGGAACGAAATGCGTGCTGACAGCGTGCCTGTCGATGAGCATTACAGCACCGAGGGATATTTTTACGATAACCCCATCCTGACCCGCACGGGCATCTTCAAGTACAAGCTGGAAGATGGTTCGGAACGTCGAGAACTGCGCAGGCCGGAAGATGTGTTTGACCCGGCGAGCCTTGCAAGCTATGAGGGAAAGCCCATCATCATTACCCACGATGCGCAGGCGATAGACAAGAACAATGCCCGCCGGGAGAGAGTGGGAACAATCCTGACTCCCGGACAGCAGGACGGCGAGACCGTCCGTGCCAAAATCGTCATTGACGACCCCGATGCTGTAAAGGCGTCGGGCCTGCGCGAGCTGTCCGTTGGATATTATCAGGATCTTATCATGGAACCCGGAGAGTGGGAGGGGGAGCCTTACGATGCAATCCAGACCCACATCCGCGTGAATCATCTTGCGCTGGTTGCCGTCGCCCGCGCCGGAGATGATGCAAGACTGAACATGGACGGCCAAGACAATGGAGGTACTGACCCTATGGATGACGAGAACAAGAAGACCTGCACCACCATGGACGACGATGCTACCGTGGAACCCGATAAACAGACTGCGGATGATGGCGAGGGCGCTTCCCCTGCGGCTTCGCCCCTTAACCCTGCCGGCATCGAGGCGGCTATCAAGGCATATCTGGCCGCTACTGGCGGTGCAACTGCTGACGATGAGAACGACCCGGCGGCGGGTGGTGACCCCACCAAGCCGACTGAGGACGATGGTGAAGAGAATGCCACCACACCCGACGTTCTGGCGGACATTACGGCCCGCCGGGATGCAATGGAGGATGGTCCCGCAAAGTCCGACATCAACACCCTGCTGTCCATGCTGGAGGCCGAAAAAGCCCGTGCGGATGCCGCTGAAGACGATGTCAAACAGCCGCCCACAGAAGATGAGGACGACGCCTCTGACAATGACAGCGGCCAGCTGAACCATGACAGTCTCGACGCCATCGTCAAGAAGAAGGTCGGCCAGCGCATGGAGCTGTGCCGTCTGGGCGACAAGCTGCATCTGGATGGCATGGACACCCTGCCTGTGATGCAGGCAAAGAAAAAGGTCATCAGAACTGTTCTGCCCGGTATGCGTCTGGACGGGAGAGGCAACGCATACATCAACGCGGCTTTTGACATTGCCAAGGGCAAGGTCAATGGCCGCAAGACCGTGAACGATCAGCGTCGGCAGGTGTTCAATGCGGATTCCGCAAATGCGGCGACCCGCAATACGAACGCCAAAAATGACCCCGACGCCGCTCGTACCCGCATGATCCAGCGTCACGCTGGCGAAAAGGAGGACTAAGCTATGAGCAATATGGCTGTACAGATGAATTACGGTGAGCCGAGCCGCGGCATGCCCGGTGGCCTCTATGACCGGGCCGAGTATGAAGCTGTGACCCGCCGCAACAGCGCAGAGGATAAGGCGCTGTGCTTCGGATACGGTGTCGTGCAGGGCGCAGAGCCGGGAAAGGACATTGCGCTTCCTGCAACGGACGCAACTGCTGACAAGTTCGAGGGCGTTGTGATGTACAGCGCCAATGTCGAGATGGACGATGATGGTGCCGTACTCCTGCGGAAGAACCAGATCGTCGATGTCTGTCAGTCCGGCAAGCTGTGGGTGCAGCTGGTCGATTCGGTGGAGCCTGCTTATGGCCAGCCCGTGTACCTTGTGACCACTGGCACAGACGCCGGAAAGTTTACCCCGACCAAGGGAACCAATCTGGCAGTGAAGGCGCGCTTCATCGGCGCGGCCGTGAACGGCATCGCCCCTGCCCAGTTCGTGACTCAGCTTTAAGGAGGTAGGAACCTATGTCTAAATTCAATCCTTTCGACCCCGCAAACGGTTACAGCGAGGAGGACCGCGTCGCTCTGGAGACGAAGTGCGCCTCGCTGATTAACCGCGCCTATCGGAACCCGTTCCCTGGCGCTTCGCTTCGTCACGATGGTGCGGACAATGCAGGTATCTTCTTTGCCAAGCAGCTGGCGCACATCAAGACCAAGGCATACGACAAGGAGTTCCCGGAGCTGTCCGGCCTGAAGCTGTTCCCCCAGACAAGCGATACGGATGAGGGCGCAAGCTACATCGAGTACTACTCCTATGAGCCTGTCGGCTTCGCTGCCATCATCGCGAACTACGCTTCGGACCTGCCCCGTGTTGATGTGAAAGGTACTCCCCATCGTGCCGAAATTGTCAACATCGGTGATAGCTACGGTTACAACGTGCAGGAGCTGCGCGCATGCCGCCGGAACGCCGTTCTGGGCATTATGAAGTCTCTGGATGCTGTCCGCGCCGAAGCCGCCCGCCGGGTCTATGATGTCAAGGTGAACCACCTGATCTGGAACGGCGACGAGAAGGCAAAAATCGTCGGTATCCTTTCTTCGGATAACAATATCCCCGTCTACACACTGCAGAACGGCGCTGGTGGCAAGGCTGACTGGGCAAGCAAGACTGCCGATGAGATCGCCGCCGACATTGCCGGCATCCTGAACTATATCGACACTCTGACCCAGAGCGTTGAGCACCCGGATAGCTGGGTTATGCCGAATGACCTGTACACTGCTCTGAACCTGCGCCGCATTGACGGTACTGGTGAGTCTGTGCTGTCTTACATCAAGGAACACACCCCCCAGATTAAGAACTGGGAGACCGCTGGTGAGCTGTCCAAGAGCAACAAGGACTACAACACCACTGGAAAGAACATCGGTCTGCTGTACACCAAGGACGCCGATAAGATGTACCATGATGTGCCTATGGCATTCCTCCAGCATGCGCCGCAGGACCGCAACCTCGAAATCGTCATCAACTGTGAGGGCCGCGACGCCGGAATGGTCATTCCTTATCCGCTGTCCGCCTGCCTCGTCTACGGTCTGTAAGAAAGGAGCCTGCTTATGAAAATCAAGAATATCAGCGTGAAGCCGATTCGCATTGGCGATGTCTCCCTGCTCCCCGGCGAGACCGCACAGGTCGAGGCTGTCTATGCTGATGCAGTAGCGTTCTACATCAGCATGGGCTATGTGCAGGAAGTTGCGGAGAAGAAGACCCGTGGCAAGGCAAAGAATCCTGATGCGGAGCCTGACGCCATTGCGGAGGACACCGCAGAGGATGAGTCCTGATGGATGCCGTCGATGTAGAGGCAATCACCAAAATCGTGAAGATGGTGGGAGCTGAGTTCAAAGGGGCGTCCGATGAGGACATCAAGTTCTGGATTGAGCTTCAAGCCCCTGTTATTTCCCGAAAGAAGTTTGGCGCTGATTATAATTTGGCGCTGGCTCTTTTAACGTGCCACGCCATGAAGATGGCCGGCAGCGGCGACAACTCGCTGGGAACCATCGCCAACACTGGACGCCTTGCCAGCGTATCCGAAGGTGGCGTAAGCATTTCCTTTGCGACGTCTACTGCGGGAACAGCGGGGGACGCAGCCTATCAGCTCACATCGTATGGGTTGCAGTTCATCGAGATTCGGAACAGGCATATCGTTCCCATTATGATTCGGTAAGAGGGTGAATGTATGGCTATTGCCGGAGAATTTGGGCTCGACCTGACCCCGGAGGGAAGAGCGGCACTGTCAATGCTGGATGAACTGGAAGACATCGTTGTTGAGGTCGGATACCAAGCCGATCAAATGGCGATTGACGGCGAGACCTCGCTGGCAGAGATTGCCTATTGGAATCACTATGGGACTTTGCATAAGGATGGCTCCGTGATGATCCCGGCACGTCCATTCATGGATGCACTTCAAAAGCACCCCGATGAATTGGCGGAGTTCTCACAGCAAGCGGCGTCGAACCTCAATACCGCCGAAACTGTAGCGAGTGCAATCGGTGCTCAAGCTAGTTCTATGATTCAGGACGCTATCAGAGACGAAGATTGGACGCCTAATGCGCCGATTACGGTTGATGGTGGATGGATGGTAAACGAGTACGGCAAAAATGGCCCTGTCCCAGTCCATATTGACGGAAAAGGCTCTACAAAGCCTTTGATTGACACTGGAGCCATGAGACAGCAGTGCGGATTTCGCCTCGTGAAAGGGGAAAAATGAACATCTTCAAACGGTCTTACAAAGTGCGGCGGTACGGAAGAACCAGCTGGAAAGATGGTGTGGCGTCCGCCGGGTATGAGGATGTGCAGCTTATGCTGGATGTTCAAGCCAAGACGAGACGGAACCAAGATGACCCGGCGGGCCGGACGACCACGGGAACGCTGACGGTGTACAGCGACATGGAGCTTCACCCGGCGGAGTCTGACGATCAGACGGACGGTGACCGCTTGTTCTACATGGGCAAGTGGTACGTCTGCAAGTCGTCGATTTACTGGGGGAACACTATTCTGTCGCACTGGATTTCGGAGTTTGAGGCGGTCGATGGCGAGAATGAAAGGGGGAAGAGGGACGATGACGGAAGCTGAGTGCAGGGCCGAGATTCGTAAGTTTTTCATGGAGCTTTACCCTGTCTGCACGGTCATTTACGCTTACCCCGGCAATGCGGCCCGCCCGCCTGCGCCCTACGTCGTGCTTGACTTTGATGCCGCCGACAGTTCTCAAATTGACGAATACGTAGATGATGGGATTTTGCAGCAGACATGGTACATGAGCATGCCGTTTTCTGCGGAGCTGGTTGCGCAGAGCAAGGTGGTTCATGGCGGCGGAGTAAAAAAGGCTCTTCTGTCAACGGCTGTTGATGACCTTGCCCAGAGTATCCGCTTTTTCCAAAGCTCCTACGCAGAAGATAAAATGCGTCTGCTGAACATTTCGGTAACGGCCACAGGAAACCCAGAGCAGATCCATAACAGCGTGTCCGGTGTGGAACAGGCGCGCTGTTCTTTTTCTGTGGATTTCGTTCAGAACACGAAGGAGTATGCGGCACTGCATCCACAGGACGGTGCGTACATTGCCGACCACGACAGCGCGGCATCGAAAGAGCTTGCAGATATGCAGGCTGGATATTTCACAGAAGTTGAAATTGAACCACAAATCAAGGAATAAAGGAGTGAGAGCATGACCATTGACCAAATCATCAAGGTCGATATTGCCATTTCGGAAGCAATGGCAATCGACGGCGGCTATGACACCATCCTTATCATCGGCCCCCTGCCGAAAACTCCCGGCGGTCATATGACTCCCGATGTTGCTGGTTATACCGGTACGCAGGATCTGAAGAGTGCCGGCTTCTCGACGGACGACCCGGTTTATATCGCCGCATCCAAGGTCTTTGCCCAGTCGCCCAAAGCTACCATGGTGATGGTGGCTGTTCAGAAGACAACTTCCGGATCGGCGGAAAAGGTAGATGTTACTCTTGACCGCGCAAAGGCGGTTCCGGGCTGGTACTGCATCTGTCCGGCAGGCATCAAGGAGGATTTTTACCAGAGCATTGCAGACTGGACGGAATCCAATGAGAAGTTCTGCGTCTGTGAGACTACGGGAATTTCCGCATCGCCTGTCTCCGATGCGATGTTCCGCACGGCCGTCATTCATGCAACGAAAGAAAACGACTGCGTGAATGCGGCATATGCGGCCAAGTTCTTGTCGTATGAGCCGGGCAGCGAACTGTGGGCGTATAAGTCCCTCAGCATGGTCGAGGCGCAGAGCCTGTCCACCACGGACATCGCCAGCTTGGAAAGCCGCAATGTCTCGTACTACACCACCATCGGCAGTCAGGCAATGGTACAGGGCGGCAAGGTGTCCGCAGGCGAGTGGATTGATACTATTCGCTTCCGTGACTGGCTCAAGACTCAGATTCAGCAGAATGTTATCAATTTGATGCTGTCTTTGCCCAAGGTTCCTTATACGGATCCCGGTATCGGGCTGGTTCAGAATGCCGTGACTGCGGCGTTGGATGCAGGCGTGGAAGCGGGTGGCATCGCACGGCCGTCTAGCGATGAAGCAACTGGAACTATTACCCCGTCCTATACCATTACCGTTCCGAAAGCTGCAGAGCTGGATGCGGCAACACGCAAGACCCGCGTGCTGCCGAAAGTGAAGTGGTCGGCACAGTTGGCTGGTGCGCTGATTGCAACGGAAATTGGCGGTACGTTGAACTATTAAGCGAAAGGAGATGCGTTAAATGGCTCGTGCCGATGTTCACGTTTATTCTTTTAAGAATGTCATCTGCGCAATCGGCTCCCATATGCCGAGCGGCTTTGCAGGTGACAACTGTATCACTATTACGCCGCAGGGTGACGGTATCACCGATGAGGCGGGCGCCGATGGCGAAGTCGTAGTCTCCAACTCCGATGACCCTCGCTATGAAGTTAAGATGATTTTTAAGTATGGTTCCAAGTCAAACGCAGTTCTGCGTAAGCTCTACAACCTGCAAAAGCAGTCCTCTGGAGGCTATTTCTTCCCGCTGATGATTCGTGATTTGGGAGATAACCCCCAGTTTACGGCATCTAAGGCATGGGTGTCCAAGCCCGCGCCCATCGTGTACGGCGCAAAAGGCGGCGATCAGGAGTGGACCATCCGGTGTGTGGGCGAGTTTGCCCCGGAATAAGGAAAGGATGATGTAACATGAAAATGAAACGGATGGAGATGCGCGATGTCTCCATTGGCGAATACCAGTTCAAGATTCGCCCGTTTGGAGCTAAAGACGCCCTCTATATTTTTGGCGATGTGGCATCTATTCTCCTGCCCATCCTCGGCTCTGTGGCTGTGGCAAGCGATGATAAGGATGCCGTTGAAATGGAAATGTTCGACGGTGTGGATTTGGACACGGAATCCTTGACGAAAGCGCTGGGCCGCATTAACGGAAAAGCGCTTTCTAAACTGGTTTCTGAGCTTATCATGGAGCACAGCAATGTGAGCTATCGAGACCCGGACAGAGGGTCTTATCAGCCTGTCACTGAGGATGAGTTCGATGAGATTTTCTGCCAGTACCTTGCAGGAGTGTTCTCGCTTTGCGCTGAGATTATCAAACTGAATTTCAGCGGTTTTTTCAAAGATGCGAGCACCCTCTTTGGAGGCCTTATCAAAGTGCGCCGGGGGGATCGCTCGAAGAATACGGAGAATTCGACAACGAACGAGTTACAGACCTCGAATGGGTAATGTATACCCTAATTCGTGAACGGGTCGCATCCATGTATGAGCTGACCTATGTTTACAATCTGGATGAGATGCTGAAGCTGTATGACCTGATTATGATGCAGCGCGACATTGAGTACAGTAGGAGCCAAAAAGAGAGAGGGGGTGAGTAAGTGCCAGCGGCAAGAGAGACGGTCATCGGAAAGTTTGTAAACCAGATTCTGTTCAAAGTTGATAAAAGCTCCATCAACGAGGCGAAAAGCGCCATTGGTGAGGTGAAAAGCTTTGCGGCTAAGGCTCTTGGCGTCATCGGAATTGGATTCTCTTTTACGCAGCTGAGCAGCATAGCAGAAGAATTTGGCGGCATTAACGATGTAATTCGCGGAGCAACCCGCGAGTTGGGAGACCAAGCGGAAATCCAGCAAAAGATTCTGCAAGGGGCTCAGGATTGCCGTGAAGAATACGGGGTTATGGCGGGGGACGTGACAAAGCTGGTGCAGCTGAACAGCAAACTGTTCCCGGTTGATGATGCCGTAAAGTTTGTTTCGCTTGTCGAAAAACTGGAAAAGGGATCCGGCAGAGAGACGAATCTTGACAGCACCATGAGCGTGCTGCAAAAGGCCATCTCTTCGGGCAAGCTGGACAAGTCTGGCTTTTCCAACTTAAAGACAGAAGCCCCAGAGGTTGTAAAAGCCATTTCGTCTGCAATGGGGGTGTCCGAAAAGCAACTTCAAAATCTGGCAGAGAGCGGAAAACTTTCCGCAAAGCAACTGAAAGAAGCGTTTTTCGCGGCGGAAAGTGACATTCAAAAGAACTTTGATGAACTTGGCTTTGGAATTGGAGACGCTCTTACCTATGCCAGAAATCAGTGGGGACTTTGGATTGCGAGCATGGACGATATGCTCAATATCACGACCCGCATTGGAACCGAAATAAAAAATATAAGTGATTTTCTGATAGGGAAAGCACAAAAATTCACATCGTGGCTCAAGAGTGTTTCGGATAAGCTGGGCGGCGTGGAACAGCTACTGAAGTTAATTGCGCTGGCAGCGACGGCACTTTTTCTTGCAACAAACGGGAATAAGGTGCTGTCGTTCCTTGGCGGGGCCGTAAAGTTGCTAAAAGGATTTAATGTCCAAACGGCGCTCGCAGCCGCAAAATGGCTTCTGTTGTTCCTTGTGCTGGAAGATGTTTTTACTTTCCTGCAAGGCGGAGACAGCGTTTTTGGGCGACTTTTAAGCGATGCTGGCGTGGATGTCGATGCGCTCAGAGAAAAAATCTCGAATTTCTTCTCTGATGCAAAACAATTCGGAAAAAATGCCCTTGATAGTCTGAAGCAATTCTGGAGTGAGCACGGCGATAACGTGCTTGCAGTTCTGCAATGGCTGTGGCAGGGATGCGTTGACCTGACGGCGGATATTGTTACTTTGGGTGGCCACTTGTTCGACCTTCTGGGCGGTCTTATCACTGGATTTCAGACAGGAGATTGGACACAGTTTCTTCAAGGTTGCAAAGAGCTGTGGCAAGATTTTCTCGATATTTTGAACGGCATTGGACGAGCAGTTTTTGGTGAGCTGTGGGATCCGTTGGTGGGTTCCATGAACGACGCATGGAATCTGCTGAAAGGATTCTTTAGCTGGTTTGGAGACAAAATTCAGTGGGCGAGAAATCTCTGGAGTGGCGTTAAAGAATTCTTTAATGGTGCTGATTCTGATGACGAAGCGGGTGATAGCCAATCTGTAAAGCCAAAAGGTTCTGGAAGGGCAACTGGCGCAGGAACGGAAAGAAGACCTGCCAACAACACAGGGAATCCCGCGAAAAGCACGAACACGGAAGCAAATCGGAAAGCCACGAATGCCTTTATTTCTGGAGGCCGTCCAGTGTCTACCAGAACAGCGGCGCAGAAGCCTATATCCCAGACCACCAACAATAAGTCAATCAACGTGAAGCAGGAAAATAAGCAGCAGTACACATTCCAAGTCACGGAAAGAGCTGCTGCTGACCGTTTGAGTACTACGGTTCGTTCGCAGGAAACGCAGTCCACGGATGAATTGGCGAGAGCGTTGAATTACGGGAGGTGATGCGCTGTGCTGGCAAAGCAACCTGCATCCCTCGGCGGATTTGAGTTCGATGCAATCATCAAAAGGTCAGAAACGATGACCTGTGATGTGCCGGAGTATGCAACAGAGGAAGGATACTCCATTACGGACAACATCTGCCTAAAACCCCGTGAGCTGGAAATCGAAGCTATCATCACCAATAGCCCTGTCACATGGGCTGAGCAACACGCGGCATCATCGAGCCGTGTTGAGACGATGGTTGAAGAACTTCGCCAGCTGTGGCTGAAAAAGACTCCGGTTTCGTTTACCGCGGCTGGCGACAGCTACGAAAATATGTGCATCACGAGCATTACCGCCCCTCGAACGGTTGAGGACGGCAGTAGTACCCGGCTGACCATCAAGCTGAAGCAAGCGTCTATCAACTCCACCGATATGGCAAATATCAGCGTGAAATACATTCGCGGAGGAACATCTAAGAAAAACACGGGCGCTGGACAAAAAAGCTCATCGTCTACATCTGGCACCCAGAAGGACGAAAAGGCCACAAAATCCAGCATTTTGTGTTCTGGCGCAAAAGCCATTGGCCTTTTCAAGTGAGGTGTGCAAATGGAATACTACGAGATTTCCGTGCCGGATCGCAATGATTCGGTGATGCGCGTAAACCTTGACGGCACATACTACTACCTCCGGGTTACATGGAACGCTTACGGAGAATTTTGGATGCTGAGTATCTACGATGCAGATATGCAGATGAAAATCGGCATGGCAAAGCTCGTGCCGGGAGCGATCTGGAACTTCTACTATCTCAACTCGAACGGTCCGCCGGGAATCCTTGGCGTTCAAACAGACAAGGAACGCATCGGCAGGCAAGATTTCGTTGATGCGGTGGCTCACCTGTACTATCTGCCGGCTGAACAGATGGGGGTGCAGTGATGGAAGAATTTGGCCGTCAGTACAGAGTACGAATCGGAAAGAACAACTCCACGGGCCGAGAACTCGGCAAGCCAAATGAGGCAACGGGCAGAGCGCTTCGGTGTCAATTCTCCTGCGAAGTTGGTGACAGCTCAAGTTCCAACACCGGAAAAATTACGTTGTGGAACTTGGCAGATGAGACCCTGCGCCTGTTGGAACAAGAGGATTGCTTGATTGAGCTGAGTGCAGGGTACAAGGACGACCTGCCCACGATAATGGGCGGAACTCTGACGTACTTTGAAACTGAGCAGAGTGGCGCAGATCAGCAAACTACAATAGAGTTTGTGGATAGCTTTACATCGTGCCGAGACAACACAGTAAGCCTCAGCTATTCCGGCACGGTTTCGGGAGATAAAATCGTGCGCGACGCGGCGCAGATTATGGGTTGTGAGGTTAAATTCTCCAAGTCTGCTAAGTTGATAGACTTCACGAATTTTGCGTTTGTAGGGGCAGGAAAAACCTTGATTGAAAGGGTTTGCAACCGCAGCAAAATGCGCTGGAGCCTGCAAAACGGAATTGTCCAAATCTGCGCATTGGACGAGCCAATAACAATGGCCGCTTATGTGTTGTCCGCAAGCACGGGCCTTATCGGTTCCCCGAAGCCTGTCTTTGAGTCTGCATCTACGAGCGATAAAAAGAGCAGCAATGCTTCCAAGCGCAAGGCGAAAAAGGGCATCGAAGTCACCTATGTACTTAATGGCCATATCCAAGTGGACGATTATGTAAAAATTGACTCAAAATCGTACAAAGGCAATTATCGAGCGTCCAAAATTAAATTTACCGGCGACACAGAGGGCGATGACTGGAAATGTGTAGCGCTGTTTGTGGAGGTGAAGTGATATGAAACAGGACTTCCTTGATGCAGTATCTTCCCTTGTTGGGCGGCTGATGGAAGATTCGATTCATACATCTGCACCCTCCAAGGTCGGAAAGGTAGAGAATAACCATACTGCAAAGCTTACCCCGAACCTCAAGGTGACGACAGATGATGGCCGAGAAGTTCCTTACCCGGAAATATCAGGCACTATCATTCTGATGCCCTGTGGAGCAGGTGGGACGGTTGGTTTTGCCTTTCCGGTGAAGTCGGATGACGGGTGCCTTGCTCTCTTCAACGAGGGCGGTTCAGGAACAGACCTCAAATGGGATCTTTCGAATGCAGCTTTGCTTCCGGGCCTTTACCAGTCGCCGGGTGAGCAGGTAAAAAAGGCCGGGAGCGAAGAAGCGGCCATCATGTTTGCGCCGAGCTCTACTATCACGGTCACGAAAGACAAAATCGAAATCAAAAAGGATGATACCAAAATTACGGTGACATCTGATTCCATAAAGATGGAAAAAGGCAGCACGACTGTTACAGCATCAACTTCGAGTGTTGATGTGGCGTCTCCGAGTTTGAGCATCAAGGGAAACACCAAGGTGAATGGCAATATCTCGGTGACGGGAAACGTGACAATTTCCGGCACATTGACGCTCGGCGGAATTGTGATGAATACGCACACGCACGCCGGCGTGCATGGACAAACTGGAGGACCTGTGTAATGGCTTTAAGAGACCTTGCGCTCTCCAAAAGCGGAGACCTGCTGATAAACGAGAGCGGAGATTTTACAATCATCGACTCGGTTCGACAGGGCATCCAAATCAAATTGAGGTGGATCAAGGGCGAGTGGGTCTTTAATCCTGAGATGGGAGTGCCTTATTTTGAATCGATTTTAGTGAAGACGCCAAACCGAGCGCTTATCGAAAAAACGCTGCGTGACCAGATTTTAAGCGTGTCTGGAGTTACAAGCGTTGGCTCGATAAACCTTGTGATGAATAAGAAAAAACGAACTCTCTCTGCAAAATTTACCGCAAAAACGATAGAGGGAGTGCTGGAAAGCGAGGTGAACCTTTCGCATGGAATACGGAATAACGGCTAATGGATTTTCGATGCGGCGACTGGATGAAATTTATAATGCTTCCTGTAAGAGATTTGAGGATGAAATTGGAGTGAATCCGTCCGAGAATCCGCAAAGTGTTATGAATGTGCTTTTTACAATTTTTTCTGATGCCCCGGCGGAAATGTGGGAAGCGTTTGCGGCAAGTTATCAGCAACTCTTTCCGAACACTGCGGAGGGGATTGCGCTGGATAATGCTATGCAGATCGGAGGTGTCAACCGCATTGGACAGGCACGCACAAAGTATACGTTGTCCTGCACTGGGCGAGAGGGAACGATAATTCCTGCAGGTGCGCTGGTTCAGTCGAGTACGTATCCACAACGTCAATTCCGAGCCAAAGGCGTATCCACGATTTCAAGTGCAAACTGGAAAAGAATTGGAATCCGACCAATCGAGAGCGTGAGTGGAACGATTACGTTTGAATTTGGCGTGTCCAGAAATGCGACTTCGGGTGAAGTTGGCAGCTATTCCGAGTCGGCCAGCATCACAAAACAGCTTTCGGTGAGTTCGTACAGTGATGCTTACACCAAAATCCTGGCAGAGCTTCAGAAATTCGATGCGCTCACCAAGTTTGGCATCAAAGTCGAAGATTCCGCGGATGAACAGGGAAAGCATACGATTGTGCTGTCGGCCTCTGGCGCGGCCGACAGCTTTTCTGCATCTCTTTGCAGGTACATTACGGTTGTTGACGTGACCAGCAACATCCTTTTTGAGAGCGTCGAATACGGAAACTATGTGCAGGCAGATAAGACCATCGACCAAATCGTGACTTCTGTTGACGGCTGGGACTCCTGCATAAATGAAATTCCACCTATAAAGGGCAGATTGACACAGAAAGACTCTGAGGCTCGTGCTAGTTATACTAATCGCGTGGCAAGCCGCGGTACAGGAACAGTCAATGCTATTGTGTCATTGCTTTATAGTGATGTTGAGGGTGTGACATTCGCCGCGGGCTATCAAAATGACAACGACGAGAAAGATGCGGCTGGGCGCCCGCCACACTGCATTGAGATAATCGTGCAAGGTGGTTTGGATGAGGACGTTTCGGATATTATCTGGAAAAATAAGCCCGGTGGAATTCGAGCATACGGAAGTCATTACGCATATGCTACAGATATAAATGGAATTCGGCAGTATGTCGAATTTACACGTGTCAAGGATGTCTATTTGCTTCTGTCTGTTAAGGTCACGAGCAATGATGAACTGGATGCAGATTTTGAGACTAGAATCAAGTCACTGCTAATGGCGGAAAACCTCTTGGTGGGATCTCCTATTCGATTGCAAAAGTTTATTAGACCCATTATAGAGAATGTGTCTGGCGTTGATTATATCGAAATTCGAGGAATTCTTTCGGAAAAGCAAGATATTGAAGATGTAGAGGACGGTGCTATGCTTACAGGGGCTGTTCCGGTCAGTATCAGCCAGCAACCAGTTGTCACAATGGATGGAATTCGGGTGGTAAAAGCATGATTTCAGCCTATAAAGAGCTGTATGCCAAACTCCCAACGCAATTTCAGCTTGAATCGTATGAGGAAAGCTGCCTGGGCGACTATGTGTGCGACACACAGGAAGATTTGAAAAATCTTCCTAACAACTGCACGATGGGGAGTACTGCAAGAGTGATTAGTCCTCTGGCTGTCTATAAAAGAAACTCTACTGGAAAATGGGTTCTGCAAGAGACGATAAACGGGGAGCAAAGCGATGGCAGTTGAGACATTGAACGAAGAAACAATTAAAGTGGAAAAAATGTCTGTACTCGACGGAGTTGTTTGGGCATTTGCCCCTGAGTATGAGTACTTGTCTGCGGCACTGGGAGGATTTGAGTGGATTAACAACATTGATATATGCAATGGCGTTTTACTTGACCGAATCGGCCAGTTGGTATGCCTTACTCGTCAGCAGGCTGGGACGATGATTGGAAGCCGCGAATTGGCAGACAACGATGATGTTTATCGCATTTGCTTGAAGTACAAAGCTTATGTTAATTCGTGTCATTGCACACCGGATGAAATAATCGAGGCCACTATGATTATTTTTGATGCAACAGAGGTCGTTTATAGTGAGCGACGTGACATCCCGGCAACAATTTACCTTTCAGTTTCGGCGCCATTCTCCGATTTGGTTCTGGCGATTCTTGGCACACATGACTTGGTGGTACATCCTGCTGGAGTGAAGGTCAGAATTAACTGCTCAACTGAAGACGCAGAGACATTTGGTTTCACAGACTTGAATCCGCGAGTTGCTGGATTTGGTAAAGGAATATTTGCCCAATCAATCAATTAACAGGGGGTGATTCTATGGCGGATGCACGTTCGGGAGCGGAACTGGCCGACTATTCCAAGGTGGCATTTTCGGTTGGGGGCGTTCGGCAGGAAATTTCGATTGACGATTGGCGAAATGGATGGGCCGCAATCGTTGGCGGCTTGAACGGAAAACCGACAAGTCAACAGTTTAACATGGTGTTCTATATTCTGTCTGTGTTGCTGAATCAGAACATTTCGGATGTTTCGGCGGTTAAGAGTACGGCAAACGCAGCATTGCCGAAAGAAAGCTTTACGGCGGAACAGATTGTGGCGCTGCTTTCTGAGTATGGGCGTATGTCTGGATGCGATGCAGATATGCTGGACGGAAAGCACGCGGACGCATTTGCTGCGGATAAGCACAGCCATTCGGCAAGTGACATTACAAGCGGGAATTTGCCGATTGAACGCGGCGGTACTGGCGCTGGCACCTCTGCTGATGCGTGTCGTGCTCTTGGCGCTATGCGGAACACAGGCGGGACCTTTACGGGAACGGTCTATTTTGCAAATGGCACAGCGCACTACGTCAGCTCTGCGGGAGATGCGCATTTTAGATCGGTGACTGCGAGCGAGGACATTCATGCAAAACGAGTGTTTGAAGCGGTCTACAACGACTACGCGGAGCTGATGCCCCGCGGCGAGGACACCGAACCGGGTGATATTATTGCGCTGGATACTAACAGCCGGCAAGAAAAATATGTCAAAGCAACAAATCTTTCGAGCCGGATTGCTGGAATCCATTCGGACGAATACGGAATGCTGATCGGCGGAGAGCGGGTCAATGATGGGGAGGATTTCTTGAAAAAGAATCTTCCCCGTTTTATTCCTGTTTCGCTTGCCGGACGTGTCCACACAAAGGTCATTGGCCCGGTAAACACGGGAGACTGCATTGTGCTTTCCCATATTCCGGGGGTTGGCCGTGCGGCAAAACCGTGTGAATATGTTGACCCGTGCAAAGTGGTTGGTTATGCGGTTGAGGGTGACAATCTGACTGAACAGCGTCGGCTTAAAGTCAGAGTGAGAGGTGCTTAATGGCTAACTGGGGGCAAAAAGTCTATCCCTCGGACTACTCCGAAATCAAAGCCTTGCTCAAGGCTGAGATAGGGAGACGCGGGAAAACGGAGGGAACAGCGCGAGGGCAGAGCGTCGGCAGCATGGCGAGCTATAACGGCTCTGCATACGACTTCTCGACACAACCGAAAGCAGGCGAGTACATCAAAAACGAGCACATCCAAAAAATTACGAAGCCTTTGGATGCAATCAAAGGAACATCGACTGCGCCCGGAAATGGGGTGCAAATCACAGCGAGCAGGCTGAGTCAAGCAGCGGCGGTGTTGAGTGAGCTGAGCGCAATCCCGGAAACCGCTACATCAAGCGGGTGTGCTGGCCGCTGTTCAGGCCTATGTTCTACGGGATGCAATACGGCTTGCACGAGCTGTACAGGCTCCTGTACTGGGAGCTGCACAGGGTCTTGCGTGGCATCGTGCGCCAATGATTGCGCTGGCGGATGCAAGGGAAGCTGCCAGGGAACGTGCACGGGGTCCTGCACGGGAACCTGCACTAGAGCGTGTGCAAATAACTGCTCCAGCACTTGCACGGGGTCCTGTACGGGGTCCTGCACGGGTTCGTGTACGGGAACGTGCACAAAGGCGTGTGCGAATGATTGTGCCGGCACTTGCGCGGGGTCCTGTACTGGAAGCTGTACGGGAAGCTGCACTGGAAGTTGCACCGGAGGCTGTAACACAACTTGCACGAAAAATTGCGCAAATAACTGTTCTGGTTCCTGCTCCGGCGGATGTTCGGGCGGCTGCTATGGTTCGTGTGATGGGTGCTCTTCGACTTGTGAGGGCGGCTGTGGAAGCAGCTGTTCTGATAATTGCTCAAGTAAATGTATCCAGCAATGCAGTTCGACGTGTGCGAATGACTGCTCCGGCAGCTGTGTGAACCTTGGTTGTGCATTCAACTGCGGAAGTGACTGCTCTAACCATTGCTCCGGCGGCTGTTCTGGAGGCTGTGGCTCTCAATGCAGAAGCGGCTGTGACGTCTTTTGTACGGGGTGCAGTTCAACGTGCGCAGATGACTGCTCCGGATCCTGCAGCGGTGGTTGTAGTGGCTGCTCTGGCTTCCTGTGGAGCAAATCGTGATGAAAGGAGAAATCCAAATGGAGACAACGCTTCATTTTGCACAGAATGCAGATGCAGGAACGGAAGAATCCTATCTCAGGAATCTTCCGCTTCTGAAGCTGCTCGCAAAAGAGAACATTGAAGCAGACGATTGGAGCGTCCTGCTTGCGGCAACGCCGAATAATGAGGACAAGTTGTTGTGGTGTCTTGGTTACACGGGTACCCTCTGTGCGCTGGACGCAACGGACTTTGATGATTGGGTGGTTTACTGCTCTACGGTGGTTCTGTCTGCGCTGGAGGCGTGCGGGGTTGAAGCGCCCGATGAACGGAAGAATCTTCTGTCCATCGGGCTGGCGGCGCGCACATTCAATTTTTCTGGCAACCCGGTGACAAAAAATCTGAAATGTGCAGAAACGATTCAAGGCGCGGCAAGCTATAACTGCACTGAGGATGCCGACATTTTTTCGATGTGGTATCTTTTGCAGGTGCTTACTGAGTATCTGCGGCTGGACTTCAACGGCAATCTCCGGGGACTGATTGACGCCATGAAAACCATGAACAAGATTCGTGACCGTTACCGTCAGATCGCAGACCGCCTCCCGAAGATGGATGCCTGCTAAGGAGAAGAATATGAAAGCCATTAAATTGACCACGGCGGAAAGCGAAGCGGTGGAGCGAGCTTACTATGAAGCAAGCTCTTTTGAAGCGCTGATGGCGGTTCTGTGCCGTCAGCTTAACGCGGATGCAAATCCGGAAACCGCAAAGGTGATCCGCCATTATGCAGAACTGTGCCGTGCGGCTCAAATGAAGCTGAAGATGGTGCAGGAAATGGTGATCTCCCGGTATCTTGACCATCAGACGTCGGCGGGTGTGCAGTACAGGTTTGATTTTGTTCGAGAGGAGGTCGTTCTCCTTGAAGCAACGGCGAATTGAGGATTATGGAAACATGGTCCAAAGGCTGTACGCGCGCGATACTGCGGCTGAGAACTGCGTCTGTTGCCGGAACATTACGTTCCAAGTGACAAGCGGGTGCAATCTCAGGTGCTCATACTGCTATGAGCACCACAAGAGCGTTGAGCGAATGAGCATCGAGACCGGGCGAAAGGTCGTAGATTACATCCTTGACCTGTACGAAAAAAATGAGTCCGATTTCGTAAATCAGAATACGCGGGCAGTTGTGCTGGATTTTATTGGCGGAGAGCCATTGCTTGAAGCCGAACTGATTGAGCACATCTGCGACTACTGGTTCTCAGAGTGCTACCGCCGAGAGATTCCGCTTGCGCCGTTCACGAGGATCAGCTTTGCGACGAATGGCAAGTTGTGGTTTTCTCCGGCGGCGCAGCACCTGTTCGCAAAATACCATGAGATGATGTCTGTGACTGTCAGCATTGACGGCGTTCAAGAGTTGCATGACAAGTACAGAGTGGATGAGCATGGGATTGGCAGCTTTTCGCTGGCATGGAAAGCATTTCAGGCAGGAAAAAAGGATTTTGGGTGGCTTACGTCCAAGATGACCTTTGTTCCGGGATCTTTTCAGTACATTGCCGACAGCATCAAAATGATGCTGGATGAGGGATGCGTGGAAATCGCTTGCAACTACGCTTACGAACCTGTCTACACTCCCGAAGATGGCCGTACACTGTATGAACAGATGCAGATGGTCTCTGACTACATTATTTCCCGACGAATGGATGTCACGATTACGATGCTGGACGACCTTTTGGGCGGACAGGCTAAGGATGACAATAATTTCTGCGGCGGTACGGGAGCGATGCTGTCGTTTGCACCGGATGGGAGTGCCTATCCCTGCATTCGGTACGCTCCGATTTCCATTGGCGAGGAAAAATCGCAGAAAGTCCGTTTCGGCAGCATTTATGATGGACTGTATGCCACGGATGCCCAGCGTCAGGCAAAAGCGGAATTGGATGCCATCACCCGTACATCCCAATCTCCGCAGGAGTGCTTAGAGTGCCCTGTATCAGCTGGCTGTGGCTGGTGTAGCGGCCTTAACTATGAATTATTCGGTACGGCCAATAAACGCTCCACAGCCATTTGTTGGGCGCACAAAGCGCGTGTTCTGGCAAGTTGTTACTATCACAATCGCCGTTATCTGGAAATCGGAGACTGTCTCCCCATCGAGGTGAGGCTTCCGGCCGAAGATGGGCTGAAGATTCTGCCCGCCGAGAAATGGGCGGAGCTGATGCACATTGAGACAGCGGCGCTCATGAAGTTTGCTGATGAAGTCGGGATTAGTTGAAAGGAGGGAGCGCAATGGCAATCCTCATTGCCGATACCAAGTTAGAGACCGAAACCGATGCTTGGTATATGTTCTATGCTGACACAAAGGAAGACATACAAACATTGCCGACGAGTACATCTACAGGATCTTCTTATCGGGTAAGAAAGTATGCTCGACCGACGAGCGTTGCATACTGCATAGAAGAAGCAAGGCAGTATATGCTGGATAGCAAAGATCGGTGGCGCGCAATGTGCGGTCTTTCTGATAGCGTTTTGGATGCCTTGAGTAAAAGTGCTGCAGAACTTTTGGTTATATGCAAGGACACGGAGAACTTTCGGGATGAAGCGGCGAAAAGTGCTGAAAAGGCAGAGAAAGATAAAGAAGCATCTGCTGCCAATGCTCTCGCTGCAGATAAAAGCGCGAAAAAAGCCAGTGAGAGCGAGGGCGTTGCTTCTCAAAAAGCAGAAAATGCGAAAGAAGCAGCAGAAGCTTCAAACAAATCCGCTGAAGAAGCATCGAAAAGTGCGGCAGGTGCACTTGCAAGTGAGCAGGCTGCGTCTGAGAGCGCACGGCTTTCCTCTATTAGCGAAGCCGCTTCAAAAGATGCAATGAATGAGGCTAAAGATTTTTCAAATTCAGCGTCGAAATCTGCTAGAGAGGCTCTTGAATCAAAACGTGCTGCAGAAGACGCTGCCAATAGTGCCTCCAAATCCAGCCTTGCCGCCGCAAGTTCGGAGAGAACGGCAACAGAAAAAGCGGCAGAATCATCTGAACTGGCAATAAGGACTGAAAAAATGCAGAGTTATCAAAAGAAAGCAGTGAAACGGCTATTAAAGCAGCTGCAGAAGCAAAGGAAGCTCTGTCAATGCTGTCATTCGCTTTTGGAATCGATGATGAGGGCCGTTTTTCGCTGTTTGCGAAAAAATCTATAACATAAATGGTTATAATCTAACAAAAATGATACGAACAGATGTTTTGTTGATATAATCGGCAATGGAAAGGGGAACGAGCAATGGACGGTTGGGATTTTGTTGGCCATCCGGTGACGGATGAATCGGCAAAGGAAGCAATCGAGCAATTAAAAAGGCAAAACGACATTCTGACTGGCATAGCTGCTGGTAATGCTGGTGCTGAGTTCGTTGATGCAATCTTCGATGGCCTATTGGATGGTCAGAACACGAGTGAGGTGTTCTGGAATTGGTGGCCACTGTCTACCGGAAACGGCGCGACAAAATACCAGCGCTTGGAGCGTTTCGCCAAGATGCTGGCCAAGTATACAAAAGGCAAAACCTACACCGTGCGCTTTTACGGCGATGATGTGAGTAGCGACTATACAGGCACTCCGCTGGATGACTTGGCGGACGGCCGTGAAGCTGCGCCGCTCCTGACGGATACAAGCCCTGAGACAGCGGATTGGTCTGAGGAAGACCCGTTTACATGGTATATCCGTGCGAATGCGCTTTCTCTGGAAGATGGCACCATGAATGTGCTGGCGCTGGAGGGCGAAGCAGAGTTTGACCTTTCGGGCGAGACGGCTCCCGTCTACTGCTTTGCGCTGGCGTTGACCATGAAAGAATGGGAGGACGGCACCTATATCTATAACAGTTGGCGTACCTTCTCCGGCGGTGGCTATGAACCTATGGCTGGTGATGTAGCCCCGGACAAGAGCCGCCGCTGGCTGACATGGCACCCTGCGTTCCATGGCGGTAAAAATTCCAAGGGCGGCATGACCAGTGGCGCCGGACTGCCCCCGATGCCGTGGACAAGCGCCAACGATGCCATCTCTCTGGCTCGTAAAATCACGGCTTACGATGCCCTGTGGACTGACTGCGACCAGCAGTATGTTTTGGCTCAGTGGCGGCTGCGCCATTGGACGACGAGTAACAGTGGCAAGCTGGAGGGATGCACTTCCTACAATTACCAGTATACCCCGGCGGTGGCAGAGACCGGAGTGAAGCGTGTGCTTGTGACGAAAGCGCAGGGCGCAAACTTCCTCGTGGGTTCTGCTGTGTGCATGGGTGAGCGTAGCGAGAATACAGGAGCAGACCGCAATCTGGGCTATAACCACGACATTTTCAACTGGGCCAAGATTTCCAGCATTACCAATGTGACCGTGAACGATACCGAGTATGTGGCTCTGAACCTTGAGCTGGATGCTCCCATTGACACCACAACCACAATGCTGGTTTCCACTATGCCATGGGAGTCCGGCACGACTGAGGGGGTTCAGGGTCACAGTGATGGATGCCGTGGCAATCTGACAAACGGCAAATATCCGTACCGTGTGGCGGGCATCGAGATGCAGATCGGTGCATACGTCGAGCAGCTTGACCCTTTGTGGAAAGCAAGCCTCGTCGATGATGACCATTGGCATTACGATGTGTTTTCCTGCAAGAGCGGTGAAAAGCAGGTTGGTTCTATTTCTTCGGATTATGCCCAGACTGGCTCCTTCGACCTGAACGACAAGGCGACTTGGTCGTGGCATTATATCCGCAAGCTGGGCAAGCTGGGCGCGGAAGCTATGATGTACGAAAAGTTCAATGGCAGTGGCTCCACCTATGTACGGGCTGCGTTCCATTCGCCCAGTTCGGCGGGCGTGTACGCCCCTTGGCGCGGTGGCACCCTGGATGACGGTGCTAACTGCGGCCTGCCTTGTGCGTTTGGCTACCTTGGCCCCGGCACGGCGGACTGGTACGGTGTGCCCCGGCTTGCTGGATCGGGCAAAAAGAGAGGGTGAATATGTGCCGTAGGCACATAGAGGGGGTGTAACCCCCTGAAACCCCCGTAGACGATTTCTCCTGCTTGTGGCGATGGTTTACCATCGCCACAAGCCGATTGTTTTTGGAGCAATGAAGCGGCGTGTGGCTGCGTTCAATTCGCCCAGTTCGGCGGGCGTGTACGCCCCTTGGCGCGGTGGCAACCTGGATGACGGTGCTAACTGCGGCCTGCCTTGTGCGAATGGCAACAATGGCCCCGGCACGGCGAACTGGAACGGTGTGCCCCGGCATGCTGATGATAAAATAGCCCTCAAAAGGGCATAAGCGTTTCATTGCGCCTGTGGCTTGACCACTAAGATCATGTTATACCGACACCATGCAGCTGAGCGTTTCGAGAGATACGGACGCATTGGCGAGAGCGTGGCCGCAGTTTTTGGGACTGCGTGGCGGCGAGTAGTAGAAATCCGTTCTGCCTGATTTAAGGCCGGGGACGGCAACCGAAAGTCGTTGAACATCAGCAAGTTTGGAGGCTTTAAGGATATGAAAACAAAGAGGTTCTTACAGCTCACGCACGCAATGTGTGAGCAGGCTGTCCTTGAAGCGTTTGATAAAAAATGGTTCCGCCGGGATTACCTCGCCACGGTGGAGAAATATGGAGGTGTGAGCCGTGCAGAATTATCGCGCGCCGCCCGGTTAAACGACTGGAATCCGCGTTTGGAAGTAGTGAACAGCATTGCTCTCGAAATGGAACAGCGCGTGGAAGACCTTGTGGAAGGCGAGACGGACGACCTCGACCTTGAACCTGTGAGCGTATTTTATCGAATTGATGGGATCAGCATGAAACGGCGTGAGCTGTCCAACTGCTGCCCGATGCACCAAGCCTTTGGACATTTGGCGGTGATTGGACTGCGGCCGCTGCTTCGCGCAAAATTGCTTCCGTATCAATTCGCCAGCATCCCCGGAAAGGGGCAGATTGCTCTAAAACGTCAGGTTGAGCGTTGGCTTCGCAGGAAAAGCCTTGGAATTCAACACGCAGTCAAGCTGGATGTGCAGGGAGCGTATGCCCATACGAAACAGGCTATCGTGATGGATATTCTGCGGCGTGAGATTCCGGGTGCGGCATGGTTGCTGGCGGTCATCAACTGCTTGCTAGCGATGGCACCGGGCGAGGGACTGCTCATTGGCGGATACCTCGAAGCGTGGCTTTTCAACCTTGTTGCCAGCTATATGCTGGTAAAGGTGTTAAGCTATGCAAAGACTCGCCGCGGAGCATCTACGCCGTTTGTGACCCGCAGCGGCAGCTATATGGACGACCTTGTTCTACTTGGGCGACGATGGGCCGATATACAAAGTGCGGCCCGGAAATTGACTAAGTGGGCGCTGGCTGAACTTGGGCTGACCATAAAAACCGAGTGGGTTCGGGTGGATTTTCTAAGCGCGACTGAAGAACATCAGCGCCGACACCTGACAGGAGCGGCGAAAGGGTGTCCGGGTTTGGATATGGCTGGCTATGTGATGCACCGTACCTACACCACGATACGCCCTAGAATTTTCCTGAGAGCACGGCGGCAGTACCTAAGAGCAAAAGAGGATGTTGTGCGGCAGGGATATATCCCGGTTTGGAGGTCGTATAAGCTGGTGAGTTATAACGGCTACTTTGACTGGACAAAATCTCGCGCAGTCATGGAGACGTTGAAGCAACAGAAGCTGTTTAAGGCCGCAAAGCTGTCTGTTCGCGTAACAGCTCAAAGAAGAGCATTGAAAGAGAGGTTGGCAGCATGATTTTTACTGAGAATTTGGACCATAATCCGCAGGCAGTGACGCTGGAAAAATTGCCGGATGGCACAGCGTGGCTGTATCTGCGCAAAGACGCTCACGAAGTGCAGAATGAGGCTCCTGAAGGGGAACAAGGCGGCATTTCGTGGGAATGCACCACGGCGCTTTGTAAGTTGGGCGCTGATTATACGGAGGAGACCGAAGAGAGCATCACGGCTGCAGCTGATGATTGGTGGGTCTATGCAGAAGCGTGGACGACTGCCGATGAAGCTGCGCCCTCTCTGGAAGAGCGAGTGAGCGTGCTGGAAACCATGTTCATGGGAGGTGAGCTGTAATGGGCAAGGAGCAATTTTATCGCACCATGTATCGCATGAAGAAAATCACCGCCGTTGGCGTATGGGAAAAAGTGGATGAGGGCGAACTGACGAAAGCTCAGGCACTCCGCATCTGCGGCCCGCGTCCGAGAGAGTCCTGACGGGAAGGTGCTTTGATTGAGCCGAGAACAAAAGCTCGAAGCTCTATTGGCATCTGCGGTTCATCTTCTGGATTGCTGGGAGGATATTTCAGTTGAGACAGGAGAAGAGCCGGAAAATTATGGTGAGCAGAGAGCAATCCTGCAAGCCGAATACGATGCTATAAAGTGTTGAGAGAAGCCGTGCTGATGGTCAGCACGGCTTTTTTGTTTGAAATGGAGGTGGATTGATTTTGATTTCCCCGTATAAGAACACTTTCAGAGTATCGCAAGCGTATAGGCATCTGAGGTCGGATGGCACATATCACCAAGGCTATGACCTCGTGGGCATCGGAGACAAGCACATTTACTCTCCTGTATACGGTACGGTTATTCGTGCTGGATGGGAGTGTGCAACGCTCCCCAAAAAGGGTTTTGGTCAGCGCGTTGTGCTTAGGGTGGGATGCACAAATTACTATATGTACTTTGGGCATCTGTCGCAAATCAATGTGGCCGCAGGTCAAAAGCTGAAGCCGGGTGACCTGATCGGCGTTGAGGGAAGCACGGGACACAGCACCGGAAGTCACCTGCACTGGGAAATCCGTATCAACGACATTAAAACGGGCTATGTGTCGGTGTATCATTATGCAGGAATCCCCAACATGCCCGGTTCGGCATCGTATACGTCTAACTGGGCGGCTGAAATCTTCGGCCCCGGAAATCTGATAAAGCCGACCAGCGGTTATCCGCAGCGGCTGTATAATTCCGCGCTTCAAGGGGCGCTGGGCATCAACCAAGACGGCGTCTTCGGTGCAAACACTGAAAAGGCCGTCAAAGAATTCCAGACGGCGCACGGCCTGACTGCGGATGGTATCGTTGGAACGCAGACAAAGGCGGCGCTTTCCAAGCTGTTTTGAGAAAGGGGATAAGGTATGAATACTGCTACTATCATTACGGTTGCCATTATGGCCGTGGCGCTGGTCGTTGTTGCGGCCTGCATGATTCGTTTGGGGTACAAAGCACTGCTGGCCGAATGGGCGATTGAGGCCATCACCAAAGCTGAAAAAGAGTTCGTCGGCACCAAGCTGGGCGAAGCCCGTTTGGCGGTTGTCGTGTCGTGGCTGCGCGCAAAGGTTCCCGCTCCCCTGCGCTTTCTGGTTACGGACAGCATGATTCAGAAAGTGGTGCAGATGACCTTTAATGCGGCCAAGGCAGGGCTGGAGGTGCTGAAGGATGCTTAAACGGTGCGTGGAATGGCTCTTAGACCGTCTCCCTGTCACGAGATGGATCGAATTGCTGACACTCACCGACGACTGAAAGGAGGATACAGGTGCTTGCAGGAACAGCCGAAGTGTTTACTGTCACCGTTCCGGCGTGGCTCTTGGCGGCGCTGGCGTTCTTAGGAACTGTTTTGGGCGGCGCGATTTCCTTTGCCGTGAATCAGCTTCTTATCAAGGGCGCGGCGGACCGTGCGGCAAAGAAGCGCGAAAAGGAAGATGAACAACGCCGTGAACGGTATATTTTGCAGATGGACAGCCGTAAGGCTACATTCGACCTGCTATCCTGCATTTGTGCCGGCATTGAGCGGATGGAAACGGAAACTGGGCAGATTTACTGGAACGGAGAGCTGAAACGCTGTCTCTCCCATTTGGAAGGCGTGGATGAACGGTACAGAGAATCAGACCAGCGGCAGCTTGCTGAACTGAATACTCGGAACAAATGACAACACCCCCGTCACCTGTCAGATGAAAAGTCGAAACAGGTGACGGGGGTGTTTTTTGCTTTTATGCAATAAAGAATCACAAAATTCGTGATAATCTAACAATCCCCTGATTTTTCCAGAAGAAAAGAATATCTTTTATTGTAAGGAGCGAGCGAGTATATGATTAGAATTTTACTGTCCAAGAAGCTAGGCGAGCTGAAATGGACGCAAGCAGATCTGGCACGCGCCACAGGCATTCGACCGACTACGATCAGCGATTACTACAACGAAATTGCAGAGAGAATGAATCTGAATCATTTGGACCTCATCTGCGAAGCGCTGGATTGCGAACCGGACGAAATACTTGTACGTGTTCCAAATCTTGAACCAAGGGTAAGGAATCGTACTGGCTTTGAGAAACCCGCGACGGAATCAAAAGTCGGTATATAAGGGAAAGGGCGGCTTTCGGGTCGTCCTTTTTCTGTTGCGTGACATTTGTATGAAACAAATGTATTATAATAATGTATATGGCAGTTGAATGGAGCATTTGATGGTCCGCCGGGGTGAATTTTGTGCCACCTTGAAAAAAGTACGGTTTTGTGGTATTCTTTATGTGACAAATGATTCATTCAAGTGTTATATAAAAGTAGGTGAGCCGATGAGAGAGAATAAGACGCCGCAGGAGTTGGACTTTGAGCGGAAGCATGAAGAGTATCTGCATCGGATTCAGAATCTTCGCCTTATTGACGATAACTTTATGACGAAGGTTTTTGAAGATAAGGAGTGTTCGGAGTTTCTGCTTCAGGTGATTTTAGACCGTGATGACCTGACAATCCGCGAAGTTCACAGTCAATACGGCTTGAATAATATTCAAGGTCGCTCGGCCCGCTTGGATATTCTGGCTGTGGATGAGCAGAATAAAGCCTATAACATTGAGATCCAGCGCAACGACCGTGGTGCAGAGGTCAGACGAGCTCGTTACAACAGCGGTTTGATGGATGCCAATATTACGGAGCCGGGTGATCGTTACGACCAGCTATATGAAACCTATGTGATATTTATCACTGAAAATGATATTTTGAAAGCCGGTCTTCCGATTTATCATATCGAACGGACAATCCAAGAAACGGGAATGCCGTTCGGAGATGGAGCACATATTATTTATGTGAACTCTCAAATCAAGGATGATACCAAACTGGGCCGTTTGATGCAGGATTTTACCTGCACAAACCCGGATGATATGAATTATCCGGTACTGGCGCAGCGGGTACGCTATTTCAAAGAGGACACGAAAGGAGTGGCAACTATGTGCAGAGCTTTTGAAGAAGTGAGAGAAGAAGGCATGCGGGCAAATGCTCTTGAGGCGGCCAAGCGGCTGCTCTTAGGCGGCAAGTTGTCCTATGAGGAAATTGCCGAAGCTCAAGGGCTGACCGTCGAGGAAGTCAAGGCGCTTGACGCAAAGCGGTCCGCCTGATGCTGTGACATCATTTTGACAGCAATTTTCGTTGTAGTCAAAAACACACAATGAACGGAGTGGAAAATACACTCCGCCAAACCGGAAAATTGTACCTGTTACAACCAGAAAACAGCTTTCCAGAATCGAGCTCGAATAACGTTTCACAAAAATCAATCACAAGCCCCCGCCAGCAGGTGTTGGCGGGGGCTTGTACATCCAGCGGGCCTTGATAAGATGCGCGTCGTATGCTATGATTTTAGCAGTCATAATGTGTTCCGCTGCGACGTCCCGCCATTCAGCGCGGGCTGCGGATGGCCAATCACCACCGCAAGCCCGACCGGAAACGGCTCGGACGGCACAGCATGAGAAAGGGAGAGAAAAACCATGGCACAAACGATTCGAACCGCAGTCGAGCAGGATCTCGACGCCATTGCAGCGGTGGAGGCAGAGTGCTTCCCGGCGGCAGAGGCGGCGACCCGTGCAGAATTTGCCGAGCGGCTGCGGTATTATGGAAATCATTTCTGGCTCCTGTGGGAGGACGAAACACTCGCAGCCTTTGTAGACGGCATGGTCACGGACGCGGCAGACCTGACCGATGCAATGTACGCAGATGCCTCGCTCCACAACGAAAACGGTGCATGGCAGATGATCTTTGGGGTCAACACGCTGCCGGAATACCGGCGGCGCGGCCTGGCTGGGCAATTGCTGGAAACGGTCATTGCGGCGGCAAAACAGCAGGGAAGAAAGGGCCTTGTGCTCACCTGCAAGGACAAACTGGTGCATTATTACGCCCGATTCGGCTTTGTCAGCGAGGGCGTTTCCGGGTCTGCACACGGCGGCGTGACATGGTATCAGATGCGGCTGACGTTCTGAATGCTATCAAATTCCGCTCCTTTTAGAACGGTCAAAAATGAATCTTTTTCTCTTCTGAAACGTCATGCGACTCCTCCCCAATGGGGGAAAACTGTGATATAATAATTCTGTTGTGCCCGGCTGCAAGCTGCAAAAGGCAGACCGGGGCAAATGGATTACAGAGGAGAACATTTTATCATGGAACGTGAGACCCTAAAATCGCGGCTGGGCTTCATCCTGCTCTCGGCGGGCTGTGCCATCGGCATCGGCAATGTCTGGAAATTCCCCTATATGGCGGGGCAGGGCGGCGGCGGTGCCTTCGTGCTGTTCTATCTGCTGTTCCTCATCATTCTGGGCCTGCCCATTATGACTATGGAGTTTGCAGTGGGCCGCGCCAGCCGCAAAAGCCCGGTGCGCGCCTATCAGGCGCTGGAAAAGCCGGGCCAGAAGTGGCACATCCACGGCTATTTCACCCTCATCGGCTGTTATCTGCTGATGATGTTCTACACCACCGTTGCAGGCTGGATGCTGCACTATTTTTACATGACTGCCACCGGAGAGCTGGCCGGTCTGAATGCAGACCAGGTATCAAATGCCTTCAGCGAGATGCTGGCAAGCCCCGGCATCATGGCGTTCTGGATGATCTTCGTGGTAGCGTTCGGCATCCTGGTCTGTGCCAAGGGCCTGCAGAATGGTCTGGAGCGGGTGACCAAGGTCATGATGATCGCTCTGCTCGTCATCATGGTCATTCTGGCCGTCAACAGTCTGTTCATGCCCGGCGCTAAGGAGGGCCTGCGCTTCTATCTCGTGCCGGACTTTGCCCGCATGAAAGAGGTCGGCGTGGTCAATACGCTGGTGGGTGCCATGAATCAGGCTTTCTTCACCCTGAGCCTTGGCATCGGTGCCATGTCCATCTTCGGCAGCTATATCGGCAAGGAACACGCTTTGCTGGGCGAGTCCATCCGCATCGTGGCGCTGGATACCTTCGTGGCCATCACGGCTGGCCTCATCATCTTCCCGGCCTGTTTCACTTACGGTGTGGACCAGACCGCCGGTCCCAGCCTGATCTTCATCACCCTGCCCAACATCTTCGCCAACATGGCGATGGGCCGGCTGTGGGGCAGCCTGTTTTTCCTGTTCATGGCCTTTGCGGCGCTTTCCACCGTGCTGGCCGTCTTCGAGAACATCATCTGCTGCGGCATGGAGCTGACCGGCTGCTCCCGCAAAAAGTCCAGCCTTGTGAACCTGTTCCTCATCGCGGCTCTGTCCATGCCCTGTGTGCTGGGGTACAATGTGTGGAGCTGGGACGGCTTTGCAGTCTTCGGCGGTGCGGTGCTGGATTTTGAGGACTTCCTCGTCAGCAACCTGTTCCTGCCGCTGGGCTCACTGGTCTATCTGCTGTTCTGCGTTTCCCGCTGCGGCTGGGGCTGGAAGAACTACAAACAGGAAGTCAACACCGGCGAAGGCCCCAAGATGCAGGACTGGATGCGCGGCTATCTGACCTATGGTCTGCCGCTGATCGTTCTGTTCATCTTTGCCTTCGGCCTCTACGACAAATTCTTTGCGTAATGCACATTCGAAAGGGCGGGCTCTTCGCATCGGGGAGCCCGCTTTTTTCAAAAGAAGGGGACACCGACCATGCACATGTTGATCTGTGATGACGACGCGCGGTTTGCCGCACGGGTGGAGCAGCTGGTCCGGGCCTGTCTCGGCCAGCGGGAGATCCCGGCGGAGATCGTGGTCTGCACCAGCGGCGAAGAAGCACTGGCCGTGCCGGATCTGGAACTGTATCAGGTGGCGCTGCTGGATGTGGATCTGGATACCATGAACGGCATCTCGCTGGGGCGTCAGCTGCGGGAGCGCAGCCCGGAGATCTGCCTGATCTACATCTCGGCCTATCTGGAATTTGCCCCGGAGGGCTACACAGTCCAGGCGTTCCGGTACATCCTCAAACGGGACCTGGAACGGATGCTGCCCAGCTGCCTTGAAGCGCTCTTCCACGAGAAGATCGCCCGCAGCCGCAAGGTGCTGACCATCCGGCAGAACCGCACCAGCATCGAGCTGCCCTACGACAGCATCTACTGCCTGGAAAGTGACCTGCGCAAGGTCAATGTCTATGGCGATGTGCCGCATCAGCCGCTCTGCTCCTATTACGGCAAGCTGACCGATCTGCCGCAGGCGCTGTTCGAGAACGGCTTTCTGCGGGTGGGGCGGAGCGATGTGGTCAACATGCGCTACATCCGCCAGATCAGCGGGTACAAGGTCACGATGCGCAACGGGGTGGAACTGAGCGTCAGCCGGAACGGCTATGCGGCCATCCGGGAGACCTATCTGGAATGGAAGGGGCAGTTTGGCGATGAATGAGATATCCTGGTTCTTCATCGGGCACATGGTCTGCGTGTCGCAGTGGGCCGCCTTCCTGCTGGTGGATCGCGCTTACCTCGGCAAAGGGCGGGTGAAGCATGTCGGGTTCTGGAGCGTTGTTCTGGTGGCCGGGATGCTGGCGTTCAGTCTGATCTTCCAGATCGGCTTTTTCACGCTGGAGACCGTCTGGTACAATGTGGGCTATGTGCTGCTGTCCACCCTGCTGTTCGGCGGGACGCTGCCCCAGAAGCTGACCGCCGCCCTCATCAACGGCACCATGTGCCTGCTCTCCGAAAATACGGTCCTCTATGTGGTCTCCTGGGTGACCGGAACGTCGCTTCAGGTGGTCTGGCAGCGGCCCGGATGTCTGGTGACCATGACGCTCACGAACCTCATCGTGGGCGTGGTGGTGGCCTATTTCTCGCACCAGTGGAAGGATGAGCGGGCGCTCGAATCCCCGCAGGCGCTGGTCATGTCCTTTTTTCCCGGCATCGTTGTGGTGCTGAACGTGGTCCTGATGATCTCGGTGAAGGACGAACCCGCCGACTCCCTCATGGTGCTGCTGACGCTGGGCCTGACGGTGGCGGTGCTCCTCCACATGTACATCGTCCAGATGTTCAATCAGCAGATGGCCCGGCAGCAGGAGCTTCATGTGCAGACAGCGCTGGAGCGGGAGCGGGCTGAAGCGCTGATGGACTCCTACACCACCCAGCGCCGCCTGACCCACGAGTTTACCAACCACATCGAGGCGCTGACGCTCTTGCTGCAACAGGGCGAATACGAGGAAGCCAAAGCGTACCTTGCCACGGTCACAAAGATCATCGCGGCCCATACCACCATCATGAACACGCACAATCCGCTGCTGGATGCGCTGCTGAGCAAAAAATACGAGGAGGCCACCCGCAAGGGGGTCATGCTCTACTTTGACCTGCCCGACCTGCGGGCGATTCCACTCGAAAAGACCGACCTTGTGATGGTCGTCTCCAACCTGCTCAACAACGCCATCGACGCTGCCGCCCAGGCCGACCCGCCGGAAGTCTATTTCCGGATGCGGAAAACGGAGGAGGAACTGCTGTTGTCCGTTCGCAACCGAGTCCGGGAGGATCTGGACCTGCCGGACAGTCAGCTCCCGCGCAGCACCAAAAAGGAGCCGGGCCACGGCATCGGCCTGTGGAATGTGACGGATGTGCTCCGCAAGTATCAGGGTGAGTACGCCATCAGCTGCCGGGACAGATGGTTCCGGTTCACCTGTTCGGTGCCGGTGCACAGAATATGACATCTTTCCCGCAGAATATGACATTTTGCGTGAAAATTGAGTGAATATTTGCTATAATTTAGGCAGGAATAAGGCAGAGAGCCAAGAACGGCGCATTGCGGCCGGGAGCAATCCGGGAGCGCGGAACGGGTTCATGCGGCACCGCAGAGCGTGTGGCGGTGCAGGCGGCCTTGTCTGGTAAAAGTCCTGACGAAGCTCTTGACGGTGATCGGGGGATTGCTGTTCATAGAGACTCTTCCAAATGCTGCTTCTTCCGGCATCGTTGTGTGGGAACGGGATGTCGGAGCAGAGAGGCAGCAGCGATGAGAGCTTCGGATGGGACTTTTTTTGTTTGAGATCAGGCCGGAGCCCTTGTCAAAGAGGCTCCGGTCTTTTATCGCAAATCAAGAAATTATAGCAGTTTGCGTTTTTAATGCACAAGCAACATCCGCAAACTGCATATCGCAAAGATGCCGTTTTGATTGGCACTATTTTTGAAAATTGCGATAGTGCAACATTCAAACAGCATATAATAAAAATAATCCTATTGTTTTTGGCAAATTGGGAGGTGTTATGATGTATATTGATTTTATCAAAAATAAATATCCTGACATTCCAGATATTGATCGGCAGGCGTACATAGACAGAGATAAGAAGGCCTTGATTAGTATTGTTCAAGAGAAAATCGCTCAAAACGCAGAGGAGATTGTAGAACGCTGGTATAAGTTAAGCGACATTGGATTTCTCCTTCAGGAAGAAAAATTTTTGGATCTTCTGAAAGAAGCAGAGCAACTATATAGTTTTGGCTTTTATACGGGAACAATTGCAGTTGTTGGAATTGCTTGCGAAGAATACTGTAGATATTTAGTAGCAAAACATAAACTTGCAGATGTAAAAACTCAAGACAAGCGAATAGACAAGTTGTATCAAGACGGAGTAATTACGAGCGACATAAAAGATGCACTACATACTGTTCGAAAATTGCGAAACGATTGCATGCACTACAATATTTCCTTTAAGCAGTTAGACGAAAACGAGTTAGAGCAACACGCCTTTGATATGATTGTCCAGTACAAAGATTGCTTACATCCGTTAGCAATTAAAGTGGATGATAGAAGCGAGGAAGATCTTATTGCGGATTTTGTTAAGGCAAAAAAATCGAATTTAAGAGAATATCTTTACAAACATAGAAATATTTTGCACCAAACAAAAGACATCAATCTGCAAATTAGCCCCAATGTGGAAAACATGATTTTTGTATCAGTTTACTATATTAGCGAAATAGACATTTCAGAGTACTTCCACGAGATGACATTGATTGATCTAAATAATTCTTATCAAGTTGTGGTTGATTTAACATTGCCACAATGTGAAATGATAAAAAATCTAAAGTTAAAAGAAGGCAACCTGATTACAGCCACCCTAACTTCAGCAGTTTCGAGTATTGGTCAAACAGAAGAATGGTTGTTATTGAAAATAGATGATATTTCTCGAATGATATATAATTTGGAAGATATTTTTCCTTCGTGAGAAATTATTTGTTTGCCCATAACAAGGTTAACCATCTACGCATTTAGGGGGCAAAAAGCCCACAGAAATCAAGGCTTTTCGGCGTTGGTCGGTGGGGTGGCAGAATGATTTATCAAATCCCTGTCGGAACGGGCATTGAAATGCGTAGGAAAATGTTTCCGGCGCTGGTTTTCCTGCCGGTTCTGTGGTATGCTGGAATAAGACAAAAAACGACAGGAGTTGACACGATGGCTGAACAGGAAATGTTACTGGACACTGATACCATCAGGGCCGCCGTCGCCGGTGAGAAGTGGGCCAAAGAAAAGGTGATCGAACACTACACCCCTATGATCGACGAGCTGACTGTTGACGAAGATATGAGGCAGCACCTTATTTTGAAGCTGCTGGAAGAACTGCCACACTTCCCGATGGGGCAGGCATAAGAAAAAAGAGCGCCGGACGCAGAGGCCATGTAGCCCCCGCGCCCGGCGCTTTTCGTTTTATTAAACACACTGGTTTCGACTTCACTTAAAATATGATATAATTTTACCAGTTATTATTGATATTGCTAAGGGGGATAGGGTGTAGTCCCAATCCTCCGGCAAGGACAGCATTTGTGACAGCAGGCCTTTGGCTTTCAGGGACAGGGCTTTGTTCCGCAGGTGGTAGTTAGACATCACCGTATAGCCTTTGTTCTTCTCCACGCGGAATACTGCCATATCATCGTCAGCTCCTTTCACTGTGAATTTGGCCGCAGCAAGGGCGGTCAGCTTGCCCGGCTGATAGGGACACTCTGCATACACGCAGTATTGATATTTCCAATCCGGGCGATAGAAGCGGCAATTGCCGCAATCCTCCGGCGCGTTCGCCCCGCCGCCGTCGTAGTGATCGAAACTGGACTTTTCCTGCATCAGCCGTTCAAAGGCCCGGTCTTGGCCGGAAGTAAAGTACATGGCGTCGCCTCCTTTCTGAATTTGGGCATGAAAAAAGCCGCAGACTTTTTTCAAAATCTGCGGCAAAGCCTATGAGGAAAGGACACCGTTCTCACGATATCCTTTCCATTCTGAACATTCATTTTTTGTGTTTCCGCACTCCATATCAATTACCACCGAAACGGTGATGTGATTTTCAATGCGTTTATTGTGGAGTTTATCGCCCTCGCCATCGAACACAACATGACGAGAAAACAACGTAAAACGAATGATTTCCACTAGATTTCTCTTCGTAGCGAAACTATCGCTTCAACGGTTGATTGCGATTCCAAGGGAAATTCTCGAATCTCTTTTCTATTATAGGGAACAGGGAAGGCGAATACAATGTTCCGAATCCAGTTGCCATCCGGCTGTTTTTCCGGGAAAATATCAATGTGCTCGATGAAGGCGCGCATGAATTCCTTCTGCTCCACCTCAGTGGCGGCATTGTAGACTTCATCGAAGGCCAGAAGCAGGTGATAGATGTTGTCAGCTGTGATCTTCTCCTGATGAATGTCATCAATCTGACCTTGGATTTCAGCGAGCTGGGCTTCCATGTCCTCAATCAGTTCATATTGCTCATCGTAACGCCGCTGCAAATCCAAAGACTTACGGTCATAATAGGGATCATTAAAGTCCAGTGTGTCCATCTGGTGCTCCAGACGAGATTTCGTACTGAGTCGCTGGCGGAGCTGCGCTTTGATTGTTTCAGACTGATGCTCCAACTCGCTGGTATCGACTGCGGAACCGATTTTCTCTTTGATGGCATCTACGAAGCGTGGGTCGTGAACCATAGCAGATACGATGGATGCGACCATCTGATTGATTTCGTTCTGTTCAATGTTCAACCGGAAAGAACATTCGTGTCCAGTCTGCCCTTTGATGCTCTTGCAGAAGTAGTAGTAACGAGTTTTGTTATCCTTGCTGTGAGCCTTAGAGACATTTCCGTACAGATTCCGTCCACAGCAGGGGCATTTCAGAATGCCGGAAAGAATATGTGCGTGGTCTGGGTCGCGGACCTTTTCACGCCGCCCTGTGGTACGCTGACGCTTGGTCTGTGCAAGATTCCAGTCGTCCTCGGAAACGATGGCTTCATGTTGACCGACATAGACGGGAAACTCAGATTGCTTCACAACGTGCATTTCGTTTCGAGTGCCGAGTTTCTTTTCAACCTTGCGGCGACCAAATGCAATCTTACCGCAGTAAATGGGATTGTCCAGAATACCTCTAACAAATACAGCAGAAAACTTTGGAATAGTTCCATTCTGACGGAGCTTTTTCACATAGCCATGGGTGTTCAGATACCGGGCAATACCTGCTACACCATCGTTGGTATGGATAAAGCGGTCAAAAATAACACGGATAACTTCCACTTCATCGTCTGCAATCGAAAGCTCGCCATTTTCCAGCCTATAGCCATAGGGTGCAAAGCCGCCGTTCCATTTGCCCTCACGGGCTTTCTGTTCACGGCCTGCCATCGTTTGAGCACGGATATTCTCACGTTCGATTTCAGCAACAGCAGAAAGAACAGAAATCATTAACTTGCCGGAATCTTTGGAACTGTCGATGCCATCTTCTACGCAAATCAAATTGACACCGAAATCCTGCATAAGCTGCAAGGAGTTCAGAACATCGGCCGCATTGCGCCCAAAACGGGAGAGTTTGAATACCAGAACATAAGAAACGCCGTCTTTACAGTCTTGCACATCTCGCAGCATCTGTTGAAATTCGTGCCGACCTTGAATGTTCTTACCGGAAAATCCTTCATCAGAATATTCTCCAGCAATGACCATATCTTCATAATCGGCATATTTGCGCAGCTTTTCACGCTGTGCATCAAGGCTGTAACCGTCCACCTGCATGGCCGTAGATACGCGAGTATAAATGTAGCATTTGGTGCGTGCTTTTTTCATAAGAAATCCTCACTTTCGGCGGTTGGTTGTTGTGTGAGATTTTCATGCTGGATATAATACTCTAGCAACCGGAGTACATACTCTGGCGCATGGCGGTGGCCGAGTTCCCATTCTGTTACAGTGCGGTAGGGAATTTGGAAGAAAGTGCAAAACTCCCGGCGGTTCATCCCGGTCGATTCGCGCAGTTCGAGGATTTTGTCTTTGCAGTCCATAAAGTTGCCCTCATATATGTAAAACACGCTACGCAATTATTTTAACATAAAAATAAAAATTACGCAACGTGTAAATTTGCTTATGCAGCTTTACTGTTGGCCGCGCAAAGCGGAGACTCCTTTTGCTCCAGTACAGTTGAGCCATATTTTTGAATCAGCTTTGCCATAACATCGATACAGCGTACAAAGGATGCATTGTCAGTTTCGGTGTCATAGTATTTTTTCAATAGGCAACTCCATTTCCTTGTAGCAGAACTTTGACAGTCCTGCGAATTTTAGAAACATCCCTTGATTCATCCGATCAAAAGTTTCAGTCGCTCCAGCTTTTCCTGCGCTGTTTCTTTGCGGAAACTCACGCCGATGCAGGAAACAGGAACACACATTTCCAGCAGGCGGTCATAGATGCGGGCATGAGCAGTATCTTGTGGGTGTCGTATCTCGTCCAGCGTCAGGTTGGTAGTGACGATTAGCGGCTTCCGGCTGCGGTATCGGCTGTCTACGATGTTGTAGATCTGTTCCAGTGCGTACTCGGTGCCACGCTCCATGCCGAAGTCGTCAATGATGAGCAGGGGATAGCGGCAGAGCTTGTCCACGACCTCATTTCGCCCGGAAAAGCTGCTGTTCAACTCGTTCAGGATTCGGGCAAAGTTCGTCATCCGCACAGGCACCTCCTGTTCCATCAGAGCGTTCGCAATGCACCCGGCAAGGAAACTCTTTCCGGTGCCTACACCACCCCAAAGAAGCAATCCAAGGTTCTCTGAGCGCATGGTCTGCCACTGTTCTACATAGCGGTGTGCATGGTGCATCTGAGGGTTGCGGCCATTGTCGTTTTCAAACTTCCAGTCCAGCATTGCCGGGTCTGAAAAACCCTCTGCTTTCAGCCGCCGTACACGGTCAAGGTGTTTTTGCTGGTTGATAAGGGCTTCCTGCTTTTCTCTTTCCGTGCGCTGGCAGCTGCATTCGACAGGGTGTTTGTTCTTGCTCATCAGAGCGACGCCTTTTGCGAAGAACGCTTCTTTTGGGGTATGACATTTTCCGCAATAAAGCAGACCGTCCTTGCCATAATAATCCTCAGTGTTTTCGGGAATACTGGAAACGGACTGTTCTAGAATTTTCTCAATCGTCTTTATAGGCTTTCTCCTTCCTTGAATGTGTAGTCCGGGATGCCCGGTGTCGATTTTTGTTCTGTTTTCTGCCGTTTTGCCCAGATGCGCAGGGTAGCGGCATGGTCGGCGTACTTTCTGCCGGTGGACTGGATATAAGCTGAAAGCTGCTCGATCAGATCATCCAGCCCGGAAAAATCGGCTTTGAGCCGCTTGTAGTCTTTTTCCGTCAGAAAAACATTTCGATATTCTCCGAACATCAAACGAGTGCCATTGGTTCTTACTAGGTGGTTATCTTTCAGGTTGTTCTTATTACGTTGGTTAGGTGTGCATTTTTGCGCAATCATACTGCTCGTTTCTGCACAGTCATGCTCGGCATTTTTGCATACTGTGACAGCGCAATTTTGCGTAGTATACGGAACCATGAGCAGAATGCGGCTAGGTTTGGAAAAGCCGCTGCGGACACGTTCCACGAGCTGTGCATTTTCCAGTTCGGCAAAAGCGCGTGTTATGCTGGAAATGCTGCATCCCAAATCTTTTGCAAGACTGGAAAGCGGATAGAGTACATAAATGCGACCCTGCGCATCGATCCAGTTGTTCTTTTGAGAAAGAGTTGCTCGGTCCAGCAGCAGGGTGTAGAGCAGCTTTGCTGTGTGGCTCAGGTCTGTATCCAGCAGAAAGCGGGCATAGGGTAGATATCGCGGTAAGGGCGTAGTGACAGTCAGGTGGTCGGAAATAGAATTCACCTCCAGCGTTTTATATCAAAAAATGGCGCAAAGGTTTGCACTCCTGCTCCGGGCAAGCTGACAGGCAAAGATTTGTGAATTTCTGCCCGCAGCTCGCTCGGCTTTTTCAGTGGGCCATTTTGACCCACTGATTCCGTTACGGGTAAAATCAAGTGCCGGGTGGCGGCACCTGATTTTCAGCCAACCTTGAAGTGTTACAGGTGGAATCAGGTTGTCATCTTGGCAACCTGATTTGCAACGACATTGCAGCGTTACAGGCAGAATCAAGTGGTCATTTTGACCACTTGATTTTTACGGAGTAGGAGTGACGTGCTACAGATAAAACCGAAGTTGTCAAAATGATAACTCCGGTGGCTTTGCCACGGATGCAATCAAGTTATCATTTTGATACGGCTAAAATCAAGTGCCCAAAGTGGGAACCTGATTCAGCGGGAGTTACAAATCAAGTTACGGAAAGCGTAACCTGATTTCAGATGACAGCCCAAATTCCCACTTTGGGGATTTGGGAGTGAGCGATTAAGAGTTACGGTATTTTGGCACTTCCCAGAATGGGAAGTGCCACTTTACTAAATAAAAGCAGCACCGATAAGGAACTTGACAAACTTTGTCAAGTTCCTAAAAGAGAAGTGTGTGCGATTGTTTTACGCTGGCGGTAGCCTTTCTGCCGACAGGCATTGCTGCAATATCTGGCATCTGCCCGAATCGGTAAGAACTGCTCCCCGCAGCAAGCGCAGGTATACTTTCCTCGCTCAACGCGCTTTTTAAGGCTTTTTCGCAGATTCAGCATCTTGTGACCGCAAGTCTGGAAGCTGCAATATTTTGGGTTTCGGGTCTGGGTGTAGATGACCTTGCGGCAGTATTTACATTGGATTCTGCGTACACTGGGGTCGCCATCAATGAAATATTCCATCAGGGTGTCCTGATTTTCACGTTCCCATTGTTCTGTTGTAATAGGCATCCTCCTTTGGCTGTTACAGGTGTGTGGTGGATAATGAAAAGCATTATTTGCCCCGAATGTTACGGGTATATAGTGGTTACAAAATGGTAGCCACCACTTTCGCACAATAAAGTGTTATGATTGTCTGGTTGGTGATCAAAATGATCACCAACTAAAATCTGTGCGTTATGGCTGGGTGGTAAGTGGACATTTTGTCCATTTACCACTTCCAAGTGGTGAGTTACGGTTTTCGTAACCCACCACAGAGCGACCGTGTTATGGTCATTTGGTAAGTACTGAAAAGCAGCACTTACCGGATTTCACCGTGGCTTGACAAAATGTCAAGTCGAGGTCAACTGTAACGCAGAAAGTTTTTCTGGTGAATGACGTTTTGCGTCATTCACCACATCTACTGACCATCTTGACCAGTAGATATTGAGTGGGCCGTTCTCCCTGCATGGCTTTCCTGCCCCCTTCCGGCGGCGTTTCCCGGCTCTCCCACTTGGAGGTCATCGCCGTGTATCCCATGCAGACGGTCTTTCGATTTTCAAGGTGCGGTGCTGGATCTGACAATAAAAAATCGCCACACAACAACCGAAACCTGACCATCCCTTCCGGGATGGCCTTGGTTCGGGTTCGTTATGTAGCGATAAGAAAGTCAAAAACTTGCTCCGGCTCCTTCAGGAGCCGAGCTGGAACTCTAAGATAAATATGTTATATTAAATTGTTGGGATAGATTACCACAAAAATCGCAGTGTGTCAACAAAAAACTTTGAGAATGCGTTGATTTCGGCAGCTTGCAAGAAAACACGATGAAAACTTTGGCAAAAAAAGAGAGAGCTGGACAGTGCCAACCCTCTTGACAAGACAAAGGCACATTCATTTGCGGTGTGCATAGAATTTTCAATCCGTTTCGTAGAATTAACAATTTTCAAACAAAACTCAAACACTTGCCAAATGCTGCGCTGATATGCTATGAATAAAGAAAAGCGTGTTTGGAAGGGAAAAACCGATGATCCATATTTTAGTAGTAGACGATGATGTAAAGCTGAACAAAACAGTCTGCACCTATCTGAACGACTGCGGCTTTGAAGCAAAAGGCGTTCTGGATGCGCAGCTTGCCTTTGAAGAAATGTACAACAACCTGTATGACCTTATCGTTTCGGATATTATGATGCCACAGATGGATGGGTTTGAGTTTGCCACAGCGGTGCGTAAAGTAAACAAGCACATCCCCAGTATGTGGGCAAGGATGAAAACAGAATTATTATATGACCGATACGATTCGGAACAGTTGACCGTGGAGCATCTGAAATCGCTGGTCTGGAGATACTTTATGAGTTATTGGAACAATCGCCGCATTTGCTCTGCCAATGGTGGCTTACCACCCATGGTGAAGCGCAGCAGATTCTATGCTGCTCAGGCAATGGCTGCATGATGCGGCTACCCTTTGAGTTTTATCTATCAACTGATATTGACAATATCATTACGCCACCAGACGACTGGCAAATCTTGTCCAGAATATGCTCAAACTGAACAAGCTGGAAAAGCAGACGATTCGGCCAATGCCGGAAGTTTTTGATGTATGCGCTCAGCTTTGCGATTGTGCCGTGCAGTTTGAGGATGTATGGGAACGGAAAGATATTGAGTTTGAAGCAGACCTTGAGGACAGTGCAGCAGTCTATGCAGATGCGGGGCTTGCGGAGATCGTCTGGACGAATCTGCTTTCCAATGCATTCAAATTCACCCCGGAGGGTGGTACAGTCACACTGACGCAGCGGACAGAAGAAACCTGTGTGCGGGTAACGGTCACGGACAACGGATGCGGCATGGCACCGGAAACCGTGAAGCATATTTTTGATAAGTTCTATCAGGGAGATCCCAGTCATTCCACGCAGGGCAATGGCCTTGGCCTTGCGCTGGTCAAGCGGATTCTGGAATTGTCGGATGGCAGCATTTCCATGGAAAGCACCCTTGGAAAAGGCTCTGCGTTTACGGTCAAACTGCCGCTGGCTCCTGCAACGAGACGAGAGGAGGGCAGCACTTTATGAAAGAACGATCCACAAGCGATTTTACGGCCTACGAATATAAGGAAGTGACCGTGGAAAGGAGTAATGCATCGCTTTATCTGGATGGCTACGAGAGTTTTGGCTGGCAGCAGGATGAAAATTTTCCGCCGAAAGAGAATAGCGGAAAAGTAGTCCTGTATTTCAAACGGGGCCGCAAACTGGTCAACAGAATGGAACTGACCCGCCTGCAGCGGAACTTTGAAGCCAATCTGGAAGAGATTACGGCATTGGAACAGTCCAAATCCAGTGCAGCGACAGCATGGGCAGTCGGTATTGGTATGCTGGGCACGGCATTTATGGCAGCGGCAGTGTTTGCAATTACCGCAGCTCCACCCCGTGTCCTGCTGTGCATCGTTTTAGCGATCCCTGCATTTGCAGGCTGGGCGGCACCGAGTTTTGTCTACCGGAAAATCAAACACAAAAAAACACAGCAGGTGGAGCCTTTTTATTGAGGCCAAAAGAGAGGAGATCTATACCCTTTTCGAAAAGGGGCAGAGCCTGCTTTGAGCAGGTCACGCAAAAGCGGCTGGTCAATATGATCAGCCGCTTTTTTGCTGTCAAAACGATAAAAATTTATGCTGAAAATTCAAACAAAACTCAAATGTTCCGCAAACACAGCAGGTGTATAATCCTCTCGTAAACAGCGAACACCCCAGAAACAATAGAAAGGAGAGGCCCTATCCAATTTGGGGCAGGTCACATTCCCGGACTGCATCCAGCAGGAACTTGAACGGCTGGACTTCATGTTGACCCCGCGCATTCATTCTCCCTATAACTGCGGCATTGTGTCGTTGGGCGATACGCTCAGCCTGACCATCACCCGGCGCGGAGAGGACAGAGGGGTGGAGAAACGTTTTGCTTTGCTGCTGGTAAAACAAGGCATCATCCCGGTGGTCGTTGAAGAAGAAATACGCGAAATCGCAATTTGAACAGGAAAAATCCCCCGGTTATGGTCTGCTGATCTAAGAGTGTAGCATTCGATAAAGGCACTCGAATTTTTAGGACCTATTACTTCCGCTTTTTACCTTCAAAACCGGAAATAATAGGTTCGGTTTGGTGCGATATTGAATGAATCAACGCCGATTTTCATAAAACAAATTTTTCTCCAAGAAAATTTGCTCATTCGGCATCAGCGAGGATACACGGTCAGCGCAATTATTTTGCTACATATCGGGTTTGAGTGAAGCCCAACAAGTGTTTTTGAAGTCGGATTTGTAAAAAATCAGATTCAATAAATTGCGAGTTGGTACCAACTCGCCCTGCTTGCGGCGGTTGCAAACTCGAAAATTTTTGTGCAGAAAAATAACCGTCCGCTTCAAGTTGGACTTGAAAACGGACGGCCTTGGTTGCAGCGTGATTTTCAAATTCGGAAAGCACGTTGAGAGGATTCATAGCACCTGCAAGCAATGCAGACGTATATACATCTGCTTATTTTGCGTTGCAAAATACTTGTTGGGAGCACCCAAACCCTTGGACGGCACCGTTCCGGAGCAGGCTGTGCGATTGTATCGCTTTGTAAAATAAGAATGCGGTTTTGAGAATGAAGAAATATGCGAGCAAAAATATTGTGATTACCGTACAAGTATGAAATACCAGCGGGATCGCTGCACGATGGAAATGGGACCCTTGCTCCAGGCTATTGCGGATGGAGATACGGTGGCGTTTGTCTATGAGATGTACCTGACACCGAAAGGTATGGAAAATGCCCCCACCTTTACGATGATGGCTACAGAGTTCAACCACTTTAAAATGGTGGGTGAAAAACTCATAGTCACCCGTTTGGATATGTATACCGATGGCGGAAAGATGAACTGACTTGTCAGAAAATCGCCTGTAACGATTGTAAGATCAGATAGAACAAAACAGAAACCCAGAATTTTTTTGAGCCGTTGGACTCTGAAAAGATTCTGGGGTTTGTGCAATGTTTTTCAGCGATTGCTCAACAACTCGCTGGACTTTAGGACTTATAAAGTTTCAAAGGCCATTGACAACATTGATAAGGTCATGGGTCAGATAAGACTTGATATTTTGCACCGTAGCATCCATGATTCGTTGACGGCTTTCTTTAGGAGCCCATGAGATATGAGGCGTAATAATGCAGTTTTTGGCTTTGAGAAGCGGATTGTCCGGTTGAATCGGCTCAGTTGATACAACGTCAAGGCCGGCAGCAAAAACTTTACCGCAGTTAAGGGCATCTGCGAGATCCTGCTCTGCAATCAACTGGCCGCGAGAGCTGTTTATAAGGATCACGCCATCCTTCATTTTTGCAATGCTGTCTCGATTGATGATGTGCTCAGTCTCCGGAAATAGTGGGCAATGAAGTGCAATAACATCACTGGAAGCAAACAGCGTGTCCAGAGCTACGTATTCGGCTATTTCACGTCCGGATTCAGTGGGGCGGCTGCCGGACGCTAAAACTTTCATCCCAAGCGATTTTGCAATTCTCCCGGTGGCTTGTCCGATCCGGCCAAATCCGATGATTCCCATGGTTTTGCCGCTGAGCTCAATTAAAGGGGCATCCCAATAACACCAATCGGGACAAGCGGACCATTGACCGCTGTGGACAGTATCATCATGATGACCGATGTGGTGGCAGATCTCCAGTAACAGAGCAATCGAAAATTGTCCAACAGAAGCCGTTCCGTAGCCCGGAACATTAGAAACCGGAATACCGACTTCCTTTGCGGCATCGATATCCACAACATTATACCCGGTCGCAAGAACGGCGATGAAACAAATATTAGGGCAGGCTGTTAATGTGGTTCTGGAGATGGGGGTCTTGTTGGTCAGAACGATTTCTGCGTCACCAATACGCCGAATGATCTCGGTCTCATCCTTTACGTTCGTCCGGTCATAAACGGTCAGTTCTCCAAGAGCTTCCAGTGGAGCCCAACTCAGGTCACCCGGATTTTCGGTATAGCCATCTAATATAACGATTTTCATCTGTTTTACTCTAAAATGACACCCTGCGCTAAAAGAGCATCCCGCAGGACAGGATAGGAAAGTTCTCTGGTAGTGCAGTCCTTTTTGGCGCAAAGGGCAGCGGCAACGCCAGCACCCTGCCCCATGACCTGACAGCCGGGAACATTCCGGGTAGACATATGTGCTTTGATATCAGTAGTGACACAGCGTCCTGCCATCAGCAGGTTATCGCAGCCCTTTGGCAGCAGCATCCGATAAGGAAAACCGTAAAAGCCGGGGTCTTTGATCTCACATTCCGGATGCTTGTAGCTCATCAGGTCCTCAAAGCCGAACAGACCAATCTCATCTTCAAAACGAGTCGCAGATGTAATTTCATCCAGCGAGATCATGTGATCGCAGATGGTGATCTTACTGGCACGGACACCCAGTTGGATCGCCGCCCAGTTGATATAGGACTCCTCGAATCCGGGGACAGCTGTTTTGAGTGCATTGGCAAACTGCATGATCTTGACACGCATTTTTAGTTCTGCTGTGCTGTAATCAAGGGCTTTCGTTGCATCGCAGTCCACACCTTTGGAATTGTTGATATAAGTCATTTCGCCTTTGTGGATGGAGGACATGCTGGTAAATGGACGCATTTCCAAAGCACTGATGGCCTGATAGCGTTCGGGATCTTTCATCGTGGTAAAGGCATATTGTTCCGCACACATTCCGGGGACATCCAGTTCCGCACTGGAGAGCTTGACCGCTCCCTGCGGATTCTCTTTTACCATCCGGTCAATATCCACACCTGCCATACCGAATACCAGACCCGTGGAGCCACCGCTGACGGTATGGTAATCCTGCCACATGTCGATCTGTTCCAGACCGGCAAATCGTGCAAGGTCGCCATCACCGGAAGCGTCGATATACTGTTTTGCGGCAATGGCACTACAGCCATCTTTGTTGGCAATCAGCGCAGCAGTGATTTTTCCGTTTTCCGTTAACACATCATAACAGGTGGTCTGAAGATAGACCGTGATGCCGGCTTCCAGAAGCATCTGGCTGACGACACCTTTGTAGATCTCGTGGTCGCCAACAAAACGATAGGGGTTGTGGTGCGGATCGTTGGGGGTGGGGTAGTAACCTGTTCCGCCGCACAGATCCACAAGACGCTGGTTCAGTTCATAAGGAATGCCGCCGACCACTCGTTTGGCGGTAGAGGGATCGGTGCTCATGGCATAAAAACTATTGGCACCGATTCCACCGTTGGTATAAGTGCCGCCGGGGACGGGCAGTTTTTCGATCAGGATGACCGATGCGCCTTGGCGTGCAGCGGCGATGGCAGCGATACAGCCGGCCGTACCAGCACCGGCAACCAAAACATCCGTTTCCAGAACAGGAAGCTGTACAGCAGGCAGAGTAATTGTTCGGGGATGATCGCTCATGAGAAAATTCCTTTCTTTCATTGAAACAGTCCAGCACACACAGGGAGATAGCGTCTGCTGAGCTGGACTGTTTTTAAGGAGAAATGTTCCGAGAATGGCGTAAATAGAGAAAAATCAGAGAATGGTATTGATCTGATGACCTTCCATCCACTTGGCGAGATTATCAAAGACGATCTCGGCGCGGAGGCTCATAGACTGCTGCGTAGCAAATGCGACATGGGGGGTTACAAGGCAGTTGGGAGCGTGCAGGATGGGGGAGGCGGTGTCCAGCGGCGGCTCCTTATCAAAGACATCAATGGCAGCACCGGCGATCACACCGTTTTCAAGTGCTGCGGCGAGGTCTTTTTCCACGACAACAGGGCCGCGTGCAACATTGACCAGAAGAGCCGTGGGCTTCATCATCGCAAGCTTTTCTGCGTTGATCATGCCACGGGTAGAGTCGTTCAGCGGGCAATGCAGAACCACGATGTCCGAGCGGCGGAGCAATTCTTCCTGCGTGACCTGCTCGATGTATTCTGCAATGCCGTCATGGTGCGTACGGCTCTGCGCCAGAACAGTAGCACCAAATGCGTGAAACAGCTCGGCAGTCCGGGTGCCGATCTTGCCAAGACCGATAATACCGACCGTTTTGCCCTTGATCTCCCAGCCGACAAGACCGGTCTTGTCCTTTCCTTCACGGCAGCGGTCTTCCACACTGCGGAGATTCCGGGTAAGAGAAAGAGTCGTGCCGATGACCAGCTCGGAAACTGCCTCGTTGGAGTAACCGGAAGCATTGCTGACGGCGATATTCTTCTCCTTGGCAGCATCCAGACCAACATGATCCACACCGGTAAAAGCAACATCAATAAACTTGAGCTTGTCACACTTGCGCAGGACATCGGCCGGCATCGGCATATTGGCAAGGATCATGGCGTCTGCATCCTTGGCTTCTTCGATCAGTTTGGCGGAATCGGTGGTTTTGGGATAATCCACAAACACATGCCCCTGTGCTTCAAACGGTGCTTTGCGGGCGGCGAGTTCTTCGGCAGAGATGCCGAGAGATTCCATAATAACGATCTTACTCATGAAAATGCCCTCCATTACAGGTATATAGAAAAATTATGAAAGAAAACAGAAAGGAACAGACACGTGATTCATCCTGAAGAAAACTGTTCTGATCCATTCTGCGTCAAACTATATCAAAAGCGTATGGAAATGTCATTTCATATATTCGTTTTTTTAACCACAAAATCAACTTGAATGTCAACAAAAGTGAAAACGTGGATAATTTAACGAATTTTAAAATATACTTTTGAGGGAAGATATGTCATAATCATGGCAACGAACATCGTGAGCAAGCGTTTTGAGACCGGTTTGGAACATTGCTTACAGAATGCAGATGGAGCGCTGGTCTGCTGGATGGAACGGATATGATGAAACAAGATTGGACAAGGAGGAACTCAGTAATGAGTACGACCAAAGGCACTTCTCCCAATGCAACCTCTAATTACACGACCTGCAAATTATGGCAGATCATTTGTTATTCCATGGTTCCCGCTGTTGGCAACTTCTTTATGATCGTCTTTACAATGAACGCTTACATTGCTAAAGGCGGCTACGGGCTGGCAACTGCATTGGCGGCATCCATTGCATCTTCCGGCAAGCTGTTCGATGCAGTAACAGATCCGCTGTGTGCAGTTCTTGTTCCCAAAATGCGGTCAAAGAGATTCGGCGCTGCCCGACCGATTTTGGCAATCGGATATCTCATGATGGCAGCATCTGTTCTTGGAATCATGTTTGTATTTCCGGGGATGGGTATTGTTCCGTATGTAATTTGCTATATGCTGTATATCCTGGGCCGCACGATCCACAACCAGGGCAAGAATGTCGCCTCAAATCTGATCACAAATGATCCCAAGCAGCGTCCGCTGATTGGGCGTTGTTCTCAGATTTACACGATGGTTCTGGCAATGCTTTTGAGTCTGTACCGTGGTAAGATCCTGTTCCCGATTTTTGGCGGTCTGACCTTTGAATTGCTGCAGGTTATTGGCGTTACCTGTGTGATAGCTTGCCTGATCATGGACTTGCTGGCAATGTTTGCATTAAAAGACTGCGATACCTATGAAAATGTTCTGGCACATTATCATCCGAGCGTAAAGATCAAACTGAGTGATATGGTTGGTATGCTTAAGCATAACAGTGCATTTGTTGCAGGTGTTGTGTCGGATGCGTCGGACAAGCTGGCGAATGAAGTAGCCAGTGCAGCGGTCGTCAATACACTGGTATTTGGTGTTCTGATTGGCAACTATGGATTCACTGGGGACATTAGCATCTATACTACAATTACTTCTGTTGTACTGATTTTCTTTATTACGGGCATTGCCAAAAAGATTGGTGCAGGTAAGGCATATCTTCGCTACACATGGGTGGCAACTGGCGTTGCAATTGCAATGTTCCTGTTCTTCCTCATGGGCGAGTATACGCAGGTCAGTGTAAAGCTGATTCCGACTGTGATTTTCGTTGTTCTTTATTCAATGCTGACCGCATCAAAGAGCACGACCAATGCAGCCATTGTCACAATGTATCAGGATATTGCAGACTATGAGTTCTATCTGACCGGCAAGTACGAACCGGGTCTGGTAATTGCAACGATCACGATGCTGGGTAAGATCGTTTCTGCAGCAGGCGGCCTTATCACGGCAGCTTTGCTCGCAACCATTGGTTATGTGGACAGTGTTCCTCAGCCGGGAGATCCTACCACTCAGAAAGTGTTCTGGATCACGATGCTGATGTGGCTTGGTATGATGATCATGGGCTGGGTCTGCTCGATCATTGCGATGCACTGGTATCCGCTGACTGCAGAGAAGATGGTGGAAGTTCAGGCTGCTAATAAAATTCGTAAACAGGAAAATCTTGCGGCTCAAAAAGCGGCAGAAGCAGCAGCTGCGGCAAAATAAAATGAGGTATATGCTGATTTGACCGTTGACTCCTGAAGTGGTAAGGCAAAATGCCATTTCAGGAGTTTTTTTGGTAAATGAAAGAGAGATAAAAGTATGCGAATAAAAATCGATTGGAATGATGGATGGTACTTTTCAAAGAGTGATAAAGTTCCAGAGAACTTTTCGCAGCTCTGGACTCCTGTGACATTACCGCACACATGGAATGCGGTGGATGGACAGGATGGAGGAAATGACTATTGGAGAGGAACGGCAAGCTACGTCAAAACATTTCCTAAGCCGGAACTTCCGGAGCATGGAAAGGCTGTTCTGGAATTTCAAGGGGCAGCAATGATAGCAGATGTGTTCCTGAACGGTATTCAGCTGGCGCACCACGAGGGAGGGTATTCGACCTTCCGTGTAGATATGACAGATCATCTGGAAGAGCAGAATCTTCTTTGGGTGACCGTAGATAACAGCGAAAATGACTGTGTATATCCGCAAAAAGCAGACTTTACGTTCTATGGAGGACTCTACCGAAATGTAGAACTAATCCTTGTTCCGCAGGATCATTTTGAACTAATGATGGATGGAACGCCCGGCATGAAGATCACACCAATTGTAGATCTGGGGCAAAAGTGTGCCACAGTCAAGCTGGAGGCATGGACTGTGGGCGGCGAAGAAGTCCGTTTTACAGTGGCGGGGAAAACAACGTCAGCAGCCGTAAAAAATGGATATGCAGCGGCAGAGGTCGTAATAGACAATGTTCACCTTTGGGATGGGGTATATGATCCATATCTTTATACGGCGGATGCGGTGCTTTTGACAGAGAATCATGAGAAAAATCACATTTCCCTGCGCTTTGGCTGCCGAAAATTCGAAATTGATCCGCAGAATGGTTTCTTTCTCAATGGTCGGAGTTATCCTTTGAGGGGCGTTTCGCGGCATCAAGATCGTAAGGGCATCGGTAATGCCCTTACGCTGGCAGAGCACCGGGAAGACATGGAGTTGATCCACGAAATCGGTGCGAATACGATCCGGCTGGCACATTACCAGCACGCACAGGAATTTTATGATTTGTGTGATGAATACGGCATGATCGTCTGGGCGGAGATCCCCTACATTACAATGCACATGCCGAATGGCCGACAGAATACGCTGGATCAGATGCGGGAATTGATTACGCAATGCTACCATCATCCCTCGATTGTCTGCTGGGGGCTTTCCAATGAAATTACAGCAAGCGGAAAAGTAACGGATGACCTGATGGAAAATCATGAATTGTTAAATGAACTGTGCCATCAGATGGATCCATTGCGCCCAACCGTTATGGCCCATGCTTTTATGCTTGAGCAGGATAGTCCCTTGATCCAGATGGCAGACATCGGAAGCTATAATCTCTATTTCGGCTGGTATCTTGGGGAGCTTGAGCAAAACGATAGCTTCTTGGATGAGTATCATAAGAACTTCCCGAATCGGATCATGGGTTTTTCTGAGTATGGTGCAGATGCAAATCCGCAATTCCAGACGGCTTCTCCGGAAAGAGGTGATTACACAGAAGCGTACCAATGTGTTTATCATGAGCATCTTCTGAAATGTATTGAGGATCGACCGTGGCTGTGGGCAACTCATGTCTGGAATATGTTTGATTTTGCCGCAGATGGTCGTGACGAAGGCGGTTCCCATGGTGTAAACCAGAAGGGGCTGGTAACCATGGATCGTAAATTAAAGAAAGATGCTTTTTATTTGTACAAGGCGGCATGGAATCAGGAGGAGGCTTTTGTACACTTGTGCGGGAGCCGCTATACAGACCGCTGCGGAGAGCAGACTGAGATCGTGATCTATTCAAACCAGAAAAAAGTGACATTGTATGTGGACAAAAAGCTTGCGGGAGTGCAGGAAGGAAATCGTATCTTCCGATTTATGATCCCACTGACAGAGGGAGAACATGAGATTTATGCGGAGGCCGAAAACTGTTCCGATACGATCCATATCCGTAAAGTAGAACAGGAAAATCCGGCATATAGTTTCCGACAGAAAGGTGATGTTATCAATTGGTTTGACAAGGAAACCTTCGATGAGGAATGCTATTCCCTGCGGGATACATTTGGAGAGTTATTGTCAAATCCCAAGAGCGCAGAACTGGTAAATGCAATTATGGCAAAAGTAAGAGCGGCACGAGGTGATGTTGCGAAAAGTACGTCGCAGAATAAAAACTTACATAAGATGATGGCGGGGATTCGAATGGAAAATCTTTTGAAACAAGCGGGTCCCGCATTGAAGCAGGAGGATGTCGTTGGATTAAACAAGGCACTGCAGAAGATCAAAAAGCAGTAAACATTTATAAAAGTCATCGCCATGCAGTTTTCTGGGAACCGCATGGCGATGACTTTTTATAAACGTTGATATTTTTTTCGATAGGCAGCGGGAGTCATTCCAACAATTGATTTGAATGTTTCAGCAAAAAAACTTCGGGTTCCAAAACTCAATTCTTCTGAGATCTGCTGAATGCTGGTTTGTGTTGTGGAAAGAAGCATTTTGGCTCGTTCGATCTTGACGATTTTTATATATGTGTTGATGCTGACACCCATTTCCTCCTTAAATCTGCGCGAAAGATAATATCCAGTATAACCAATGCGTGCAGCAAGAAGATCAATGGAGAGCTTTTCGGAGACATGACTTTCGATATAGTCGCAACAGCTCTGGATATATTTGCTATGATTGGGATTTGTACGACATTTGTGGACGAGCTGAATGAAATCCTTATACATTGTATGACCGATTGCTGCGGCATCTGAGATCGTTTTACAATCCAACACATCCTGAATATAGGAATCGCTTCGGCTATAGGAAACTTCAGGAGAAAGACCGCCTTCGATTGCAGCACGGGAACACATAGTGATAAAAATAATCTGTGAAACCTTGGCACGTACAAGTGCGGAACCCTCCATGATTTGAGCACCGGTACTTACAGAGGCAGCAACAGCGAGGGCATCTTCGTAATGAATATCGCCCTCTCGCACCATGCGTAACATCGCTTGCTCTGCACGGTATACATTCATCCGATCTTTCCGTTCGCTGCTTTTTGGAGATGCTGCATCAGAAGAGGAAGAAGATTCTGTATGCTGAAGGACAATGTCGCTGATCTGCAGTTTCTCACCACTGACGCAAAAGTGAAGCATCAAAGCATGTTGAAACAATGTGCTACTACTCACCACAGGAATTCGCTGTAAGATAGCGAGAAATTTTGGCTTCCAGTGGTCCGTGATGGGACTGTTTTGCAGGACACTGCTGATTTCATGCAGCGAAGGCTCACTTGTAAAACAGGGACCGATCACATGGATCCGGTAGAGCTCACCGGCAGACTTTTCAAAAGCAACACACCAGGTCAGATTCAGCGGAGAACTGAGGAGAAGCGGTGCGAAGCTTTCTTTTACATGAGTCATCATGTATTCAAAGGAAGCACTTTTAATAAAAAGTTTGTTGAGAGCAAGGTCTTTGCAGTTTGTTTGTAGAAGAAAACCATCCGGGTCATAAGTCCAGCGATAAAAATTGTTTTGGCAGGATAGAAGTTCACTGAAAAACTCCAAACGATGGTCAACATCAGAAGGGTCGAAGAACATATAGAAACCTCACGATTTATTTTGCTTCAGTATAACAAAAAATCGCTTTTCTGTCCAGAAAATGAAATGAATATGCAAATAAAGCAAAAACAAAGAACAAATAACGGATTTTTGGATATCACGAGGCAAGGGCATTCTATATAATAGAACCAGAAAAACGAAGGTAAAGGAGAAGATAAAGTATGCCAAAAATCAAAAAAGTTGTTGCCACGGTGTGGTATAACAAAAAGAATATGCATGATCTGCGCAGGGTGTTTCCCGATGCAGAGTTCTGCTACGTGGATTTTTTCGATAAAGAAAAACTGGAAAAAGAAGTAAAGGATGCCGATGTGGCAATCCTGATGGGAGATGTTGACCCCTGTCTGCTGGGAGAGAACACCTTGAAATGGATACACTGCGATCATGCCGGGCTGAACGGCAGCGCACGCCCCGAAGTGTTCGCCCGTGAGATCCCGGTCACCGGCGCAGCAGGCCGCAGCGCACCGGTGCTGGCAGAGCACTGCATTTACTTTATGATGCAGGGCTGCTACCACACCAAAGAACTGCTGCGTGCACAGGAAAATTGCACATGGGGTGTGGACGGCATGAATACTTGGCGCGGTCTGTATGGCCGCACCGTGGGAATCGTCGGCATGGGCAACAATGGCCGGATGCTGGCCGACCGCCTTCATGCGTTCGGCATGAACATAGTGGCTTACGATAAGTTCCCCATCAAGGAATACGATTACATCAGCCAGAAATACTGTGCGGATGCAGGTGATACTATCCAGCCGCTGTTGGAGCAGAGTGATTTTGTGGTGCTGACCTTGGCGCTGACGGATGAAACTTACCATATGATCAACAAAGATACGCTTGCACAGATGAAGGACGGGGCGTTTCTGGTCAACATGGCACGTGGCGGCATTGTCTGCACAGAGGATCTGATCGAAGCTTTGAAGAGCGGAAAGCTCAGCGGTGCAGGGCTGGATGTTTTTGAGGAACAACCTCTTTCGTCGGAGAGCCCCCTGTGGAAAATGGAACAGGTATATATCACCCCCCATTCCACGCCGCAGGTGCCGGATCGGGCAGCCCGAAGCATTGAGATCATCCGGGAAAATGCACGGCGATTTGAAGCAGGAGAACCCCTGTTGAATCAGATGCGGCCAGAGGACGCAATGAACGGTGAAAAATCCAAAGGCGGCTGGGCACGGATGATGAACAGCAATGTTCCGAAAGAAAAGATTGACCTTCAGAGCTTGGAAAAATATCTGGGCAAACGAGGATGGAATGATCCGTCCGAGTGGATGTGAGGAGAAAGTTATGACAGAAAAACATTGGTGGACAAACTATCCATGGCGCATGATCCAGACCAATCTCCGTGAAATTGATATGGCGGAGATCGATGCTGAAACCTATGCACAGCAGCTTGCCGATTATGGTGCGACCGTAGTCACGCTGAATGCTGCGGGAATCATTGCAAGTTATCAGACGAAGCTGGAATTCCAGACTCAAAGCCCCTATCTGACCGGCAGCAGCCTGCGCGAGATCCTGGATGCCTGTCACAAGCGTGGCATTCGAGTAATTGCACGAACAGATTTTTCTAAACTCCGGGAAGATGTGTTTGCACGGCATCCGGACTGGGCTTACCGGGATAAGGATGGAAATATTGTCAACTATAATGGAAACATCCAGACCTGCCCCAACGGAGGCTATCAGCAGGAAAAAAGTCTGGAAATTCTTCACGAGGTGCTGACGACCCATCCCTTTGATGGTGTATTCTGCAATATGAGCGGCTTTCTTGTGGTGGATTACAGCGGCGTTTATCATGGACCATGCCACTGCGAGAACTGCAAGCGGCTTTTCAGAGAACAGTATGGGCTGGAGATCCCTCAAAAGGATGACCCTCGTGACCCGAACTACAAAAAATATGCCGCATTCAAGGCCGGCTGCATCAAGGCATATCGTGAGCGTCTGGTGCAAACGATCCGCAGGATCAGTCCGGAGCTTGCCATCAACGGCTTGGATTACATCCGCACGGAATCCGCTACCGAGATCGGTGTTCCGCAATGGCAGTACAGTGCATCCTGCAACGCCCGCAAAACAGCAGGGCCGCTGCGGACTCGCCCGGCAGATAATGCCAGCGTGGATTTTATGGGGTTTCGGTATCGGGATACATCGGTCAGCGGTTCGCAGTTAGCACTTCGGCAGTGGCAGAATCTGGCGAACGCAGGAAGCGTAAGCCTTTACATCATGGGCCATCTGGGCAATCACAAAGACAAAACAGCCCTGATCGCCAGCAAACCGGCGTTTGAGTTTCACAAGAAGCACGAAGAAATCTATGCCGGTCTGACAAGCGCAGCAAAGGTACTGCTTGTCAATAAGCCGATCCTAGCACGGAGTGACCCAGAGAACTATGGTTGGGTGCGGGCACTGACCGAAAGCCACATTCCGTTCGATGAGGTCAAACTGGCGGAGCTGACTCCGGAATTACTGCTTCGCTGGAATGTTATCATTCTGGGTGATATGAAGAAGCTGACGCCTGCGCAGGTCAGTATGTTTGATTCTTATGTGGAACAGGGAGGGACGCTCCTTGCCACCGGCATACTGCCGGAGCTGAAATGCTTGGGAATTCAGGAAGTCCGGAACTGCTGGAAGGATCGGATGTCCAGTGTGTTTGAGTTGGAAGAAAGCGAAGAATCGGTTTTCCCCCGAAGCGCAGCAGCACATTTCATTGCCCCCGGTGCGGTTTTGACAGAAGCTGCCTTCCGGGAAGAAACGGAAACCTTCCTGCATCTGATCCCGGAACACCCCTTTGGTCCGCCGGAACGCTGCTATTATACAGAAGTAAGTGGAATTTCCGGTGTCGGCGTGACTCCCTACGGAAAGGGAAAAGGAATCTGTATGCCGTGGCTTGTGGGGAGCTTTTATTTCAACGAAGGGTTCGATAATACACTGCACTTCATGCAGGATGTTCTGCATGATCTCTGCGGCATTCCGGAAGTTGCACCCGATCTGCATCCAAGTGTGGAATTGGTGCTTTGCCAGAAGGAAGGTACCCTGCTCGTACAGCTTGTAAATGGCAGCGGTGTTTTTGCGAACAGTTATTTTGAGCCGATCCCAATGCAGGACGTGACCCTGCGTTTCCCCGGTCTTGCAGGGAAACAGGCGCATACGCTGAACGGCGGAACGGTGACAGTACAAGACGATGGAACGGCATTGGAACTGACGCTGAATCGGCTGGAAGCGTATGAAGCAATCGTGATTTCCTGAAATTCTTCAACGGCAGAACGATACAAAAAGGAGAAAATAAAATGAAAATCGGTTTTATTGGTCTTGGCATCATGGGAAAGCCTATGGCAAAAAATCTGCTGAAAGCAGGTTACACCGACCTGCTGGTGAATAACCGCAGTCAGGCATCCGTCAAGGAGCTGGAAGCCGCCGGAGCAACGGGTGCGA
>OGRA01000163.1_pt1 | contig 69686 bp, 45 predicted proteins | sample 1553351 | NCBI WGS metagenome assembly OGRA01 (sample SAMEA2580056, study PRJEB22360) | human gut metagenome | biome: human gut; feature: human-associated habitat; material: faeces | place: Denmark | collected 2008/2010
CCCCCTCGCCCTGCGGGCACTCCCCCTATCTCATCTACGATGAGCAGAGGGAGAGATTGCTGCTCCCTGTTATTTTTGTTGTTGCCGGTATTTTCTAACCCCTCCGTCCTGCGGACACCTTTCCTATATGGCTGATGCCACACCCCGCAATGCTACGGGACACGGCAAGGGAGGAGGTTAAGAGTGTACAGAGGAAGGAAAAGGGGAAGAATACACACAAAGCACCGAAGGAGTAAAAACAGAGGAGGTTAAATATAGTTCGACTTTTCCATGTACTTCTTTTTGCTTTTATCGGGCGGTGAAGATGCCGGTTTACAACTTCACTTTCTTTATCTTACCCTTACTTTCGTTGTGCATACGGTCTACCGCCGTCACTACATATACATATTGACGGGTTCCGTGTTTATAAGGGAGCAAAAATTTCGTGTCCCGAGTAATGGCTACGAGATGTGATGCATCACATAAACAAATGTCTTCGCTGGGTGCAAAACGATAGACACAGAAATAAATTTGCTTCTGCATCTCATCGTCGGTTTTCTTTCTCTTCCACTGCAATTCGTATCCCTCGGGAGTCCATTTTGCCTTCAAGCCCTTCACCTCGTCGGGAGCCTTGCTGTCGATAAACGTATAGGCCGGGATAAGGGAGGGAACCGCATGGTAATACCCCTTCAAGTCATCGGCTATGCCTTTATAATTTTCCAACAAGGAATAGCCCGGCCAGAAACAGTTCCCACCTACATGGTCGAGATAACGGCTCAACTGCATTTTATGGTTCAGTTGCGTGTATATGGGATTCACGTCGGTAGCATTCATCGTACGTGCCACGTCTTGACCGATGTAGAGATGACGTCCGTTGGCATGATTGTTCCACCAATAAATCAGTGTCTCGACACATGCGGCCTGATGACCTATCTCCCAATAAAGTTGCGGTAACATGTAATCGACCCAACCGTTGCGTGTCCACAGCAACACATCGGCATAGAGCTGGTCGTAGTTTTGCAACCCGTTCGTCGCACTGCCGTCCGGGTCGTTCTTTTGATTCCGGTAAATACCGAACGGGCTGATACCGAATCGCACCCACGGTTTACGCGATTTGATAATCTCGTGCAGTTCCTTAATCAATGCATTGACATTCTCCCGACGCCAATCGCCACGATCCATACCGTTACCGTACCGGGCATAACTGTTTTCATCGGGGAACTCGCTGCCTGCTATCGGATAAGGATAAAAATAGTCGTCCATGTGAATGGCATCTACATCGTATCGCGACACAATATCGTCGACTACCCGGCCGATGAACCGGCGGCACTCCGGTAACCCCGGATCGAAATAGAGCTGCCGGCTATACTGCACGAACCATTCGGGGTGTTTATGATAGATGTGCGATGCGGCGAGCGGCTCATCGGCATTAGTTCCCACCCGATAAGGGTTGAGCCATGCATGCAACTCCATGTTGCGGGCATGACATTGCTCGATCATATATTGTAACGGGTCCCACAACGGTTCGGGAGCCACGCCTTGCTTCCCGGTCAGATACTTGCTCCACGGTTCAAGCTCCGAACGATAAAAGGCATCGGCCGTCGGGCGCACTTGGAAAATAACTGCATTGATACCGATATGCTGCAAACTATCCAACATTTGGTCGAAATAGTCTTGCATCGCATCCCGATTCATCTCCATGTAGCGACTCTGACCTACCGTGTGAATCCATGCGCCGCGAAATTCTCGTTTCGGGTGTTCTGCACCCTGCGACACCATTCCGCTTAAAAAGGAAAACAATAATAGTGATAAATAAATTTTAAGTTTCATTGTATTGATTTTTGTTTTGTGAGACAAAAATAGTGCAAGGCAAGGAGATAACCAAATTTATTTGTTTCTGTGTTCGTTCATATTATCTTTGTAGAATATAGGATACGGTTCGGCATAGTCAAGCAAGTTTGCTTTTGCTCTTATTTGTATTATCTTTGCAATATGCGAGAATAAGTCGAGTCGGGTATGAAAAAATGAGGTTGGTTTTATCCGACTCGTTTTTTACTCTGCATGCACAACGTGCAAAATATAGATACGATATGGATATTATATGGATTATTGTAGGAGCGATATGTTTGCTCGTCGGGTTAGCGGGTTGCTTTCTTCCGGCACTTCCGGGTCCTCCGCTCTCTTATGTGGGTATGATACTTCTTCATCTCACCGACAAGGTGCAGTTTACTGCGACACAACTTATCGTCTGGGCTATATTGGTCATTATCGTACAGGTGCTCGATTACCTCACACCTCTCATCGGCACGAAATACAGCGGAGGTAGCAAATGGGGGAACCGGGGCTGTATAGCGGGAACCGTCATCGGCATATTCCTCTTCCCTCCATGGGGCATTATTTTCGGTCCTCTTGTGGGAGCCGTCATTGGCGAACTGTTGGGTGGCAAACTCACACACGAAGCTCTCAAAGCCGGGCTGGGCGCTTTTGTAGGATTTCTCTTGGGGGTAATTTTAAAGGTGTCGCTCTGCGGTTATTTCGTGGTTGTCTTCATCTCTGCTCTATTCTGATTTCTTTTCCCCTCTCTTTCTCCCATAAGTCGGGAAGGACTTCCACTGTCCATTGCAGGCAAGTCAAGGGAAGCCTTATTTTGAAATGAAAAATTACCTAAACGCCCCATATCTTGCGTTGTAAAACACAAAAGAGGAGGTTTGGATATTTTTCCGTGATAGCAGCGAACCGGGAAAAATTTAAAATGTAGAGGATTCTATACTGATATTTCTAAAATAGTGTTTATATTTGTAACTGTTGTAGCTACAACATACATATTTTATTGAAGCGTTTCGTTTTATCCTAACCTTGAAAACGACCAATTTTTAGCAGAAGGATAAACGGCACAAACGTTCATGCAGGCGTGTGCGCATTCATTGCTCAGGCAATGTTGTCATACAGCATGCGTGGGTTAGCTGTTTATTTCTGCGTGGTTACTTGGTCGTACCTCAAGGTTGATAAATTGACAGGTTCCCACGCTTTTCTATTTTAAAAACGCCATTCCGAAGGGGAACAGGAAGGCAAAAATTGTTCATTATCATGAAAAGATTATTTGCGTGTGCATTATTGGCATTGTCGTTATCCTCTTGTTATAATGCGAGAATCTGTGTGGGAAATGTACAGAAAAACGATCCTGTCGTAAAAGTAAATTCGGTGATGAACCATCATTTGTTGTATGGCTTGATTCCTGTCGGTAATACGAAGATGGAGGCCAAAGAGTATGTGGGGGATGCCGAGAATTATGTAATTAAAAACAGTTGGACTTTCTTAGATGGTTTTTTGAACATTCTTACATGGGGTATTTACACTCCTACGACCACTACTTTTTATGTACCTGTAAATGAAATGGGGAAATGAAATAAACAGGTTTGTAGATGATGTAACCTAACCATAAGATTAGGTCTTTAAGAATCTTATCGATTGAGATAATCCTCTTGTCGGAATCCGAAGGTGATAGTGCCGGATAAAGACAAGGGGATTATTCGTTTTATTTTCGGTGTGGATAGTTTCTGCTTGGAGAGTAATCCATTCCTTAGAAGAAAGACGAAAAAAATCTTTTTGCGAACTGTATGATGATGGCTCGGTCGATAATTCGTGGGGATTGTCCTTGTATATTCCAACCCCTCCGTCATTATGTGCCACCTTCCCCTATACGGCTTTGCCACACCCCGCAATACTACGGGGCACGGCAAGGGAGGAGTTTAAAAGTAACCCTCTATTCATATAGACTGAGTCATAATAATGGGGAGAGAAGGGGAAAATTTTTTTGCGAAAAACGTCTTTTTTGCTATCTTAGTAGCGCAAAAAGGAGGTAAAAACTATGGGGAAACGAGTATATTTAGGCTTGGGCTCGAATTTGGGGAATAAGGAGCGAATCGTGAGAAAAGCCATCGACAAGATTGGTGAACGGGTGGGAGCGGTCGTTGCCGTGTCGTCGTTTTATAAGACGGCTCCGTGGGGCTATCAATCGGTGCATACGTTTTGTAACGCCGCTATCGCAGTAGATACCGATTTATCTCCCGAAGAGGTATTATTCACCGTACAGGAAATCGAGCAGGAATTGGGTAGTAAAAAACATCGGGAAGGAGATGGCAGCTATGTCGACCGGCTTATCGATATAGATTTACTCGACTATGACGGTTTGGTGTTGGATACTCACTCGCTGGTGTTGCCTCACCCGTATATGCATAAGCGGACTTTCGTGATGACCCCGCTTGCCGAAATAGCTCCGCAATGGGTGCACCCGGTATTGGGAAAGACGGCAACGGAGCTATTGAAAGGTTTACAGAACGAAAAGTGATTTAGCCCCAGAGTTTTATTTATATGATACGATCGGGGAAAGGCCTACAACATAGAGTGACTTTGCGTTTGCCGGTACATCTCTATTCTATGTACATTGTTTTTCGGTAAAATTGCAAATAAATTTGCTTTTGCTTTGGACTTGTACTATCTTTGTAGCCGAAAATGTGGAAGGATTTGGCTGCTTGCAACCACGGAAAAAAATGCTAAAACTGCGTTACGGGGCTTTTCGAAGCCCGTCCGGCTTTATCGAATCACCTTTGTTTTCGTGGGAATTGCGGTCTTTCTTCCTCCAATAATGTATCACTATTATTCAGGAGAGAAACCAATGAATTATTTGTTTACCTCGGAATCGGTGTCGGAAGGACACCCCGATAAAGTGGCCGACCAGATATCGGACGCTTTGCTCGACGAGTTTCTGGCGTATGACCCGAACTCGAAAGTCGCATGCGAGACCCTTGTAACGACCGGTCAGGTCGTATTGGCAGGCGAGGTTAAATCGAATGCTTATGTCGATTTGATGGAGGTTGCCCGCAGAGTGATTCACCGTATCGGATATAATAAAAGTTCGTATAAGTTCGATGCCGACTCGTGCGGTATTTTTTCGGCCATACACGAGCAGTCGGCCGATATCAATCGGGGCGTGGAGCGCGCCGAAGCGATGAGTCAGGGGGCGGGAGATCAAGGTATGATGTTCGGGTATGCTTGCAATGAGACGGATAATTATATGCCGTTGTCGCTCGATTTGTCTCACTTGTTGCTTACCGAGTTGGCCGTTATCCGCCGGGAGGCTTCGGCAATGACCTATCTGCGCAAGGGGAAGGTGACTTCGTATTTGCGTCCCGACTCCAAATCGCAAGTAACCATCGAATATAATGAACGGAACGAACCTGTGCGGGTGCATACGATCGTATTGTCGACCCAGCACGACGAATTCGTAATTCCGGCCGATGACTCGAAAGAGGCTCAGGAAGCGGCCGACCGGGAGATGTTACAGACGATTTACAACGATGTGAAACAGGTGTTGTTGCCTCGTGTGATCGCACAACTGCCCGAACGGGTACGAACCTTGTTCGACGACCAGTTGATTTTATTGGTGAATCCGACCGGCAAATTCGTTATCGGCGGGCCTCACGGGGATACGGGATTGACGGGTCGCAAGATTATCGTCGACACGTATGGCGGCAAAGGTGGTCACGGAGGTGGCGCATTTTCGGGAAAAGATCCCTCGAAGGTAGACCGTTCGGCCGCATACGCCGCTCGTCATATTGCCAAGAATTTGGTAGCGGCAGGGGTGTCGGACGAGATTCTGGTGCAGGTGTCGTATGCCATAGGTGTCGCCGAACCGGTGAGTGTTTATGTGAATACTTACGGTAAATCGCACGTGGCGATGAGCGATGCCGAGGTAGCCCGACGGGTGTGCGAAATTTTCGACATGCGTCCGAAAGCTATCGAGGAACGTTTGAAGTTGCGTAATCCTATTTATGAAGAGACGGCGGCTTACGGTCACATGGGAAGAAAACCGCAAACTATCGTGAAGACATTCAAATCGCATTATAACCCCGAACCGATCGTTCGTGAGGTAGAGCTGTTCACTTGGGAGAAACTCGATTATGTCGAAGTCGTGAAAAAGGCTTTCGGAATGGCATAATGAGGATTCGAGCGATCGTGTGTACCGGTTTTGCCACGGTGATATGATTCCTTGATAATGGGATATTCATGGGAAATATTATATGACTATGAATTGTATAGATATAGATAGTTCGCAGCATGAGCTTTACGACTCGTGGCGGAAATTGTATACTGTCAGTTTCCCTATCTTCGAGCAGCGGACGCAAGAGCAGCAGGAAAAAGCGTTCTCGTGTGCCGATTATCATTTGGTAGGGTATAGCGAAGGGGATATGTTTGTCGGATTTATCTCCTATTGGGAGTTTGGCAGTTATAGGTATATAGAGCATTTCGCAGTGCATCAAGGATTACGAGGACGGGGGTATGGAAGCGAAATTTTGAATGCGTTTCTCCGCTCGACCTCTAAAATTGTTTTGCTGGAAATCGATCCTGTCGTCGATTCTGTTTCGAGAGCTCGTTTGAGATTTTACCGAAAGTGCGGCTTCCATGAGAACCCTTTTGCCCATACGCATCCTCCCTATCGGGTGGGTTATTCGCCTCATTCGTTGGTCGTGCTTACATCTCCCCGGTCTATAACAGAAAATGAGTACCGGATTTTTAGCACCGACTTGACCGAGGTCGTGATGCAACAAGGATAAAATTTCGACTCCTTTTGTTCGGAGGAGTATAAAAAAGGTGTATTCAAAGAGCGAGGCTTGTAAATCGTACAAGCCTCGCTCTTTGAATATATTGTGTTTCGATTAGGAATGATGTGTTGCCCTATTGCACGGAGGCTATAAAGAGGTGGATCTGTCGATTAGTGGGGATATCGGTTCAATCGGAAATCAGAGGGGATTGTCTTTTTATATTTCTACTCCTATATAATCTTTTTAACCCCCTCGTCCTGCGGGCACTCCCCCTATATTCCCTAACGGAAACACCCCGCAATACTACGGGACACGGCAGGGGGAGAGGGATATTTTCGATATAAACTGATTGATGTGTCTTTTCAACCCCTCCGTCCTTCGGACACCTCCCCTATATTTTGCTGTGCAAAACACCCCGTAAGGTTACGGGACATGGCAGGGGAGGTGTAGTACGCTTTGTACAGAAATTTAAGCAAGAATCAACCTTTCACCGAAAAGTCCGGAATGTGTTTGTCGACAAGTGATTCATTGCTAAAATTCATGCCTACCCTACGGATTTTTGGCTGAACCGAAAAAGCTATGTGTGAAGGAGGAATCAGTAATTGCTGAAATTCTGGGGTTTGATGACGAACCCTACTCTCAGGCGAGAATGGAATTTGTTATAGTCGAGCAGTCCTTCGCCGTAACCGTTGTAATATTGTATAAAGAAATATTGGTTTTCGTTGGGGAATAAGCGGGCATTCAGTTCGATAACGGTGTTGAAATTGAAATTCCAGCCGCTCCGCTTGGTGAGAATGACGGTAGCTCCGAACCGGCGATTGTCGCTTATGTAACTACCTGCTAATTGAAAAATACCGCAGTATTTGAGGATATCCCGGTTGTTCCCGCTGTCGATGATAGGTATCCATGTTTTGAATTGAAGCTCTACATTGCGATCGACGGCGAGCGCACCCATAAACGAGATTTTATTCCAACTGCGAGAATAAATGCTGTCTTTCCCGTTCGATTCATGCTCGATCAGGAGCGAGACTTGTCCGATAAGCCTATTTCGATGTATGACCAGATGCGATAGCCCTATGCCGGGATTGAAATTGAGGTCGTACATCGGGAGGGATTCTTGAAAGACATTCCAAAATGCTTTTTGCGTATAGGTTACAAATAGGTAGGTATCGAATGGAAGTTTGCTTTTTGTAAGCCTCTGGCTGATGCTTAGTTGGAATTTTACATCGGAATTTTTATTGGTCGGTTTGCTCCCGATGGTCGTACCCCCGATAAAGTAGTTGTCTTTGTATAGCGAAAAATAAGGTCTTTTGTCCAGCTCTTCGCGCACGCTGTCGGGATTGTATCGGGGAACATCGTTTCGGATTTGGGTAAAACCCGAAACACAGGGCAGAATTATCAGCAAGAGGATAAACAATCGTTTCATGTACAAATATAATAATATGATGGAAGAAATGAGAAATGAACTTGTTCATTTTTTATTTCGAACCGTATCTATATCCTGCATTCCGATATAGATAATTGTGCAAATATATGCTATATCGGCTTTGTTTTATAAGTAAAAAGGTCGTTCTTTTTCGCCGGTTTTTCCATTATCGTGGGATTTTATGCTTTGTTTTGCCCGAATATTGTTTTGCTCCTCCCGTAAAATCCAGTACATTTGCAAGAAATGAAAATGTTTTTTGCATGAATAAAATAGGTGCGGTACTGTGTATTTGTGTCCTTTTGCTGTCGGGTTGCGGCGGCAAGGATAACGAGTTTGTCGTGGAGGGAACTATCAATAATTTAGGAGGACGCCCTATTTATGCCGTTTATGGTCTTGAAAACGGCATTGTCGTGGATACGCTTCGTCCGCAGAATGGTTTTATCACATTCAAAAACTCGGCTTCGGCAGTTATTCCCATACAGTTTTATTATTTCGATAAAACGCCCCTGACCAAGATATATGTGCAGAACGGCGACCGGATAGAATTGTCGGGCGACGGGCAGGATCCTTTCGGGTTGAGAGTGAAAGGAAGTTCTCTAAATAAGGATTTGTTTAAGTTCAATCAAGAGAATAAAGAGTTGTTGCAGTCTTGGTCGGCAGAAAGGAACATTTCGGCATCGGGAATGAAAACCCGACGATACGAGCAGTTGAGCAAGGAGCTGCAAGGCGTTGTGGCAAAGTATGTAGGCGAACATAAAGATTCGCCCGTGAGCGCTATTTTGTTAGATGATTATGTATTGGGAAGGGCGAGCGATGCGTTTTGCGATTCGTTGATCGGTTTGTTGGACGACCGTGTACTGTCGGCTCCGCCGGCCACAGCATTGGAAATGTATCGACAATTTGAAACCATACAGAAGAGTGACACCGTATTGCCTTATTTGTCATTGACTACGGTGGCCGATACGACCGAACTACTGAATCCCCGAGAAGCCCAAGCTACCTTGCTTTGTTTTTGGGCTGCCGAGACACCCGGAACACAGAGGTACAGCGGCTTTTTAAGGGAGATAACAGAACGATACGATTCGTTGGTGCAGGTCGTGGAAATTTCGCTGGATAGGGACAGCGCCGTATGGAAGGAGCGAATCGAGACCGATTCGGCCGTATGGGCCCAGCGGTGGGCGAAAGGCGGTTATCTTTATCCGGGGGTGAAAGAGCTTCATATTCAAAGCATACCTTATCTTTTGGTCGCCGATTCTTTGGGGCGGATTGTCGCCAGAGGGCTTTCGCCCGACTCTTCGAGAGTTTATATCGAACGTTTAGTAACACCATAACCTATTACTGCAAAATCTATTACTATGTTGGTGAAAGTTTTTGGCGCAGCCGTGCAGGGTATCGATGCTCTTGTAGTGACTATCGAGGTGAACTGTTCGCAGGGTATCCGTTTCTTTATGGTGGGATTGCCCGATGCAGCCGTGAAAGAGAGCCACGAGCGGATTGTCTCGGCCGTGGAACATAACGGTTACAGATTTCCGAGGAAACAGGTAATCGTGAACATGTCGCCTGCCGATATACGCAAAGAAGGAGCGGCGTATGATTTGCCTTTGGCTGTGGGGATTTTGGCGAGCGACGAGAAGATAGAAACGGGTAAATTGAGCGAGTATATGTTGATGGGGGAGTTGTCTCTCGACGGTTCCATTCTTCCTATCAAGGGGGCGTTGCCCATAGCTATCAAGGCAAGGGAGGAGGGTTTCAAGGGGTTGATTATTCCCAAAGCCAATGTTCGCGAGGCCGCGGTAGTCAATCATCTCGATGTGTATGGCGTAGAGAATATCACCGAGGTGATTCGTTTCCTGAACGGGGAGATCGAGCTGGAACCGACGGTGATCGATACTCGTGCGGAATTTTTCAAGGAATATACCCATTTCGATTTGGATTTCAGCGATGTCAAAGGTCAGGAGAGTGTCAAGAGGGCTTTCGAAGTAGCAGCGGCCGGCGGACATAACATCATACTCATAGGGCCTCCGGGCGCCGGAAAATCGATGATGGCGAAGCGGTTGCCTTCTATACTTCCGCCTCTCACATTGCAGGAAGCACTCGAAACGACCAAGATACATTCGGTCGCCGGACGCATGGAGCGGGGTAGTTCGTTGTTGTCGCAACGGCCGTTCCGGTCGCCGCATCATACCATATCGCCGGTAGCGTTGGTGGGCGGCGGGGCTTTTCCCCAGCCGGGTGAAATTTCATTGGCACACAACGGGGTGCTTTTTCTCGACGAGTTGCCCGAGTTTTCACGTCAAGTTCTCGAAGTAATGCGTCAACCGCTCGAAGACCGCAAGATAACGATAGCACGTGCGAAATACTCGATAGAATATCCCGCCGGGGTGATGTTGGTCGCTTCGATGAATCCTTGTCCTTGCGGATATTATAACCACCCGGAGAAAGAGTGTATATGCAGTCCGGGGACGATACAACGTTATTTGGGAAAAATCTCGGGCCCTCTGCTCGATCGCATAGACATACAAGTGGAGATCGTTCCCGTCCCGTTCGAGAAAATCTCCGACACCCGTCCGTCGGAGTCGAGCGAGTCGATTCGTCGACGAGTCATTGCCGCAAGAGAAATTCAAGCCGCACGCTTCGCCGACTATCCCGGCATTCACTGCAATGCCCAAATGACTACCCGGCTGCTGAACCAATTCGCTGTCCCCGATGAGGCGGGATTGAAACGGCTGAAAGATGCGATGAACCGTTTCCACTTGTCGGCACGGGCCTACGACCGTATTTTGAAAGTGGCTCGTACCATCGCCGATTTGGAAGGTAGCGAAGGGGTACAGGTGCAACACATCAACGAAGCGGTGAATTACCGAAATCTCGACCGGGAAAATTGGGGGGATAGGTAGAAATTGTTTGTCTTGCAGACCTATATTAAAGTTAGTGAAACTCAGATGTAACGATATGAAGGAAATAACCGTATTTTTGGCATCCAGCGACGAGTTGAAAAACGACCGTAACAGCTTCCATTCGTTGGTGGCTTCTTTGGACGAAATTTTCGAGCCTCGGGGATATCGCATAAGGTGCAGACGTTGGGAAGATTTTTCGGCATTTTGCACCGGAACCCGTACTCAGGACGACTACAACCGCATAGTACGTGCCAGCGATATTTGTATCTGTATGTTTCACCGCAAAGCGGGAGAATACACCATAGAGGAGTTCAATCAAGCCTTAGACGAATATGTGAAGAATCAGAGTCACCCCAAGACATTTGTCTATATTCGAGCCTTGATAGAAGGTGAAATGGAAGACGAGGCATTGAAACGATTCAAGGAAGATTTGTTCGATCGGGTGGGGCATTATTGGTGCAACTATGCCACCGACGATGCCATGAAGTTGCATTTTGTCATGCAGTTGGAGCGGATCATTCCATCGGTATCGGGCAACGCTTCCGTAACCGAGGGTAACCACTTTAAGATAGAGAACGGAGTCGTTTCGCTTTACGGCCACAAGATAGCCGAGCTGGACAATCTCTCTTTTGCCGCCGAGAATCCGGAATACCTTTCGTTGAAAGAGTCCATTGCCCGATTGAATACAGAGATCGCCCGACTGAGAGCGACCGGTGTCGCCGAGCTCCAACCGATGATTGACGAGAAACAGGCGGAACTATACAAGAAACGGGAAAGTCTCAATCGATTGGAGAGCCGGCTGTTCGATCTTGCTCTATCCATCAACAAGCTGATCGGGAGCGGAACGCCGGTGAGCGAGCGCAAACGGTTGGCGATAGAGATGTTCGAGCGAGGGAACAGCAAAGGGGTCGTGGAGATTTTGAATGAAAAAGATATCGCCGCCGATGCCGCTCAGGCTTGCAAAGAGATAGAGCAAGGAAAACTACTGGTCGATTCCGGTCGGTCGCTTATCGAGGCGGGACTTCAAAAGACACGCTCGTTGGCCGAGGAATATGTTTTGCGGGCAAAGGCTTTGATGACAGACTATGCAGAGCCTCGTCGCTTCGAATTGGCTTGCCATGCCTATGAGCAGGGTATCGAGCTGACCCGTGCCAACCTTTCGGAGGAAGAGTTGGCAAAAAGTTTGTTTGAGTATGGTCATTTTTTACAGACAAACAAACGATACGATTTGGCGGAAGTTCGTTATCGAGAAAATTTAGACATCTACCAACGACTTGCGGCCATTAGTCCACAGGTCTATGAGCCGGACTTGGCAATGGTTCAAAATAATTTAGGTATTTTGTATAAAGATACCCAACGTTATGAGGATAGCGAAGAGATGTATCTCTCTGCCATGGAGATTTATAGACGACTTGCGGCCATTAGTCCACAGGTCTACGAGCCGGACTTGGCGACGATACAAAATAATTTAGGTCTTTTGTATAAAGATACTCAACGTTATGAGGATAGCGAAGAGATGTATCTCTCCGCCATGGAGATTTATAGACGACTTGCGGCCATTAGTCCACAGGTCTACGAGCCGGACTTGGCAATGGTTCAAAATAATTTAGGTACTTTGTACGAAGATACCCGACGTTACGGGGATAGCGAGAAGATGTATCTTTCCGCCATGGAAATTCGTCGACGGCTCGTGGCAGCGAATCCACAGGTCTACGAGCCGGACTTGGCAATGGTTCAAAATAATTTAGGTACTTTGTACGAAGATACCCGACGTTACGGGGAGAGCGAGGAGATGTTCCTTTCTGTCATGGAGATTCGTCGACGGCTCGTGGCAGCGAATCCACAGGTGTACGAGCCGGATTTGGCGGGGATACAAAATAATTTAGGTATTTTGTATAAAGATACCCAACGTTATGAGGATAGCGAGAAGATGTATCTCTCCGCCATGGAGATTTATAGACGGCTCGCGGCAGTGAATCCACAGGTCTACGAGCCGGATTTGGCAATGGCTCAAAGTAATTTAGGTACTTTGTACAAAGATACCCGACGTTATGAAGATAGCGAGAAGCTGTGTCTTTCCGCCATGGAAATTCGACGACGACTTGCAGCGGCGAATCCACAGGTTTACGAGCCGGATTTGGCAATGACACAATATAACTTAGGCTGTTTGTACAGCGACACCCAACGTTATGAGGATAGCGAGAAGATGTATCTTTCCGCCATGGAAATTCGACGACGACTTGCAGTGGCGAATCCACAGGTGTACGAGCCGGATTTGGCAGATACTCAGTATAACTTAGGTTGTTTGTATTACAATATCCAACGTTATGAGGAGAGTGGGGAGATGTATCTCTCTGCCTTGGAGGTTTATCAACGGCTTACGGCAGCGGATCCACAAGTGTACGAGCCGTATTTAGTACGAGCATGCAATAACCTTTCATTCTTATTTCTCGCTCAGGGCAATTTTGAAGACGCTGAACGGTATGCCCGTGAGGGGTCAAAATATGATTCTACTCATCATACCATTTATACAAATCTTGCGGCATCCCTTCTTCTTCAAGGTCGATATACCGAGGCGGAAGAGATATACCTGCGATACAAGGAAGAGTTAAAAGAGGACTTTCTCTCGGATTTCGAAAATTTTTATCAACGGGGAATTATTCCCCCGGAACGGGAAGACGATGTGGAACAGATAAAAAAGCTGTTGTCGAAATAGGCAGAGACATACATTCGATCGGGATCGCTGCGGGTGCGGATTAGGGAGTATAACGCATCATTGGATAAACGAGCCGAGTCGCTTGTATACTATACAGAAAAACAGAATTCGGATATGGAAACAAAGAAAAACACACGTTTGTTGTCATTGGATACCCTTCGGGGATTCGATATGCTTTTTATTATGGGTTTCGCCCCGTTGGTAGTCGCCTTGAATGCCTTGCACCCGACGGCGGTGGGCGATGTCATAGCGGGGCACATGCGGCACGTCCCGTGGGACGGGTTTACCCAACACGATATGATATTCCCTCTGTTCTTGTTTATCGCAGGTATATCTTTCCCGTTTTCATTGGCCAAGCAAAGGGGGAGCGGATCGAGCGACAAACACATTTACCTGAGGGTTCTCCGCCGGGGTGTCACCCTCGTTTTGCTGGGATTCTTGTATAACGGATTCTTACAGTTGAATTTCCCCGATGTGCGCTTGGCAAGCGTTTTGGGGCGTATCGGGCTGGCGTGGATGTTCGGGGCTTTTATTTACATGAGTTTGAAAAAGTCGGTACAATATGGTTTGATTGTCTTTATCTTGGTGGGTTATTGGTTGCTGTTGGCTTTTGTGCCGGCTCCCGATGCTGCGGGGGCTTCCCCTCTTTCTATCGAAGGGAATCTGGTCGGATATATCGATCGGCATTGTTTGCCGGGGAAATTGATATACGGTAATTTCGACCCGGAGGGCCTGTTGAGCACGCTTCCGGCGATAGTCACGGCATTATTGGGAATTTATGCGGGGGAAATCGTCCGTTCCACCCGCTTGGGAAGCGGAGAGAGAAAGAGTTTGCTGTTGTCGGGAATCGGTGTTGTGTTGGTCGCCATAGGGCTGATTTGGAATACCGTATTCCCGATTAACAAAATGCTTTGGAGCAGTTCGTTTACCTGTTTCGTGGGAGGGCTTTCGTTCTTGTCATTCGCTTTGTTCTATTATATCGTCGATGTGAAAGGGTGGAAATCGTGGACTCTCTTTTTCCGAGTGATAGGACTAAATTCGATAACGATTTATCTGGCGCAGCAGGTGGTAGGATTTTCTCACATGAATAAGTTTTTGTTCGGAGGTATATCCCAATGGGTGGGAGAATGTGCCGGTGAGCCTGCCGGTGCGGTCGTCCTTCGTGCAGGATATGTCGCTTGTTGCTGGTTCTTCCTTTATTTTCTGTATCGGAAAAATATTTTCCTGAAAGTATAGTTTGTCGGTGGTGAACTCGTCCCATCTCATCTACGATGAGCGGGGGAGAGAAGTCTTGTCTCTGTTGCTCTTATTGCTGGTATTTCTTTAACCCCCTCCGTCCTACGCTATATTTTGCGTTGCAAAACACCCCGTAATGCTACGGGACGCGGCAGGGGAGGAGCGAAATGTTTCGAATGTTACAAGGTCTGGCGGGAGGAGGGAGAGAGCTGTTTCAATAGAGAAGCATAAATCTTACTCTTCGTTTTAAGAGCTGACTTTTTGTTTTTCGAAATACAGGGGAGAGTGGGGAATGGGGGAGTGGCAGCGATGAAGAGAGGAATAGAAAAAAATAAAAACGGTTTCTTACATTTTTTTAATTTCACAATTCCGGTCGAAAATGTTATCTTTGTTTCTCTTAAACAGGATTATTCATACGAATATAAAAGAAATATATCGTGGCCAAGGAAATTGTCGAAACTCCGCTGATGAAACAGTATATCGAGATGAAAGCCAAGCATCCCGATGCGATATTGCTTTTCAGGGTGGGGGACTTTTATGAAACGTTTTCGGACGATGCTTTGGTGGCATCGGAAATATTGGGGATTACATTGACTCGCCGGGCAAATGGAGCCGCCCAGTATGTGGAGTTGGCCGGTTTTCCCCATCATGCTCTCGATACTTACCTTCCCAAGTTGGTGCGTGCCGGAAAACGGGTGGCTATTTGCGAACAGCTGGAAGACCCGAAACTGACAAAAAAATTGGTCAAGCGCGGTATTACGGAATTGGTAACACCGGGCGTGTCGATTAACGACAATATTCTCGATCACCGAGAGAATAATTTCTTGGCGGGTGTTCATTTCGGGAAAGGTAACAAAGTGGGTGTGGCTTTTCTCGATATATCGACGGGTGAGTTCTTGACCGCCGAGGGAGATTTCGACTATGTGGACAAGCTGTTGGGCAATTTCTCTCCGAAAGAGGTGCTGTTCGAGCGTACGAAACGGAAATTGTTCGAGGAGCATTTCGGTTCCCGTTTTTTCACTTTCGAGTTGGACGATTGGGTTTATACCGAGGATGCCGCTTCGGATCGCTTATTGCGTCACTTCGAGACGAAAAACCTCAAAGGTTTCGGAATTCACAATATGCCCAACGCCATTATCGCCGCGGGATCTCTGCTTCATTATTTGGATATTACGCAGCATACGCAGATTTCGCACATTACATCGCTGTCTCGTATCGAGGAGGAGCGATATGTGCGATTGGATAAATTCACGGTGCGGAGTCTCGAATTGCTTTCTCCGATGAACGAAGGGGGAAAGAGCTTGCTCGACGTGATAGACCGGACTGTCACCCCGATGGGGGCGCGTATGCTCAAACGGTGGGTTGTCTTTCCGTTGAAAGATGTGAAGCCTATCGAGGATCGGTTGAACGGAGTGGAGTTCTTTTTCCGCCACCCCGAAGTTAGGGAGGTTATCGATCCGCAACTCGATACGATAGGCGATATGGAACGCCTCATTTCGAAAGTAGCGGTGGGGCGTATTTCGCCTCGCGAGGTGGTTCAGTTGAAAGTGGCATTGTCGGCGATAGAGCCTATCAAGGCTGTTTGCGAGCAGAGCGATGAACCTGTATTGCAACGTATCGGGGAGCAACTGAATTGTTGTACGATCATCAGGGATAGAATCGAGCATGAAATTAATCCCGATGCGCCCAATTTGGTGAATCGGGGAGGAATTATCCGCAAGGGGGTGAACGACGAACTCGACGAGTTGCGAGAGATTTCCTATTCGGGGAAAGATTATTTGTTGCACGTGCAGCAGCGCGAGAGCGAGAAAACGGGTATTCCCAGCTTGAAAATCGGGTATAACAACGTATTCGGATATTACATCGAAGTGCGCAATACTCACAAGGACAAGGTTCCTTCCGATTGGATCAGAAAGCAGACATTGGTGAGCGCAGAGCGTTATATTACCCAAGAGTTGAAAGAATACGAGGAGAAGATTTTGGGGGCGGAAGAGAAGATTCTTTCATTGGAAACGCAGTTGTTCAATGATTTGATTCTTGCATTGACGGAGTATATTCCTGCCATACAACTCGATTCCAATCTCATTGCGCGGCTCGACTGCCTGTTGTCGTTCGTGAAGTCGGCCGTGGAAAACCGGTATATTCGTCCCGAAGTAAACGATTCGCTGGTTATCGACATCAAGGAAGGACGTCACCCGGTTATCGAGAAACAGTTGCCACCGGGCGAACCCTACATCAGCAACAGTGTCGAGCTCGATAACGACAAGCAGCAAATCATGATGATAACGGGACCCAACATGGCCGGTAAATCGGCGTTGTTGCGCCAGACCGCTTTGATTGTTCTGATGGCTCAGATAGGAAGTTTCGTTCCGGCCGAGGCCGCTAAGATAGGTATTGTGGACAAGATTTTCACTCGTGTGGGGGCATCGGACAATATCTCGCTCGGCGAATCTACCTTTATGGTCGAGATGACCGAGGCCGCCGATATTCTCAACAATCTGTCGGAGCGGAGTTTGGTTCTGTTCGACGAGTTGGGACGGGGAACGAGTACTTACGACGGTATATCTATCGCGTGGGCTATTGTCGAGCACATACACGAACACCCCAAGGCTCGTGCCAAGACGTTGTTCGCTACCCATTATCACGAGCTGAACGAAATGGAACGTACTTATAAACGCATTGTCAATTATAACGTTTCGGTAAAAGAGGTCGACAACAAGGTGATATTCTTGCGGAAATTGGTACGCGGCGGGAGCGAGCACAGTTTCGGTATCCATGTGGCGAAGCTGGCCGGTATGCCCCAGAGCATCGTCAAGCGGGCCAACCAGATTTTGAAACAGTTGGAGTCGGAGAACCGTCAGAACGGTATCGCCAAGCCTACCGCCGAAATCGCTTCGTCGAGAGGTGGCATGCAGTTGAGTTTTTTCCAACTGGACGACCCTGTGCTTTCACAGGTTCGGGACGAAATTTTACAGGTCGATATCAATAACCTTACACCGGTAGAAGCATTGAATAAACTGAACGAAATACGAAAAATAATCACCGGGAAATAGAACGGTTTGTTTATGATGAAGAGAAGCGATTTTGAAATTATGGCGCCGGTGGGTTCGTACGATTCTTTGACGGCGGCCATACAGGGAGGGGCCGATTCGGTATATTTCGGTATCGAGGGGCTGAATATGCGAGCCCGTTCGTCGAATAATTTTACGATAGACGATTTACACGAGATCGTGCGTATTTGTAACGAGCATCACATAAAGAGTTATCTGACGGTCAATACCGTTATCTACGACGAAGATATACCTCTGTTACATCGTATTATCGATGCGGCGAAGGAGGCCGGGCTCTCGGCTATTATCGCCAGCGATGTGGCGGCTATGACCTATGCCCGCGAGATAGGGGTAGAGGTGCATTTGTCGACCCAGCTGAATATTTCCAATACCGAGGCGTTGCGATTCTATGCCCGTTTTGCCGATGTGGTGGTACTGGCTCGGGAGTTGAATATGGAACAGGTAGCCCGTATTCACGAAGCTATTTTGCGGGATCGTATCGTGGGGCCGGGCGGAGAACCGGTACGTATAGAGATGTTCTGTCACGGGGCATTGTGCATGGCTGTGTCCGGCAAATGTTATTTGAGCCTTCACGAAATGAAGGCTTCGGCGAATCGGGGGGCTTGTATGCAGATTTGTCGCCGTTCATACGAAGTGAAAGACAAGGAGACCGGTAACGAGTTGGAAGTGGACAACGCTTACATCATGTCGCCGAAGGACTTGAAAACAATACATTTCCTGAACAAACTGATCGATTCGGGGGTGCGGGTATTTAAAATCGAGGGTCGCGCAAGGGGACCGGAATATGTGCGTACGGTCGTTTCGTGTTACAACGAGGCCATCGAGTCTTATTTGAACGACGACTTTACCGATGAGAAGATCGCACAGTGGGACGAGCGGCTCGCTACCGTCTTTAATCGAGGGTTCTGGAACGGATATTATTTGGGTCAGCGCTTGGGCGAATGGACTCACAATTATGGCTCGGGAGCCACGAAACGAAAGATATATATAGGCAAGGGCGTGAAGTATTTTTCCAACCTCGGTGTGGCCGAATTTCTCATGGAGAGCGGTTCGTTGAGCGTGGGAGACGAGATACTCGTCACCGGCCCGACGACCGGTGCGCTTATCCGCAAGGTGGAAGAGATACGAGTCGATTTGAAACCGGTACAAAAGACGGTAAAAGGCGAGCGATTCTCGATGCGTATCGATGAGAAGATACGACCGTCGGATAAATTATTTAAATGGGTGGATAGTTCGGAACTTAATACAAAATAAAGATGTTCATGAAACGGGCGATAGTTATACTTTGTGGAATCGTATGCACCAGACAGCTTTTGGCCGCCAAGCCGGGATTCCCGGCTTATAACGATGACAGGGCTTTGATAGATAGGGGAATCTTTCTCTTTCAAGAGAAGAACTATGCGGGTTGTGCCGATGTGATGAAAGAGGCTTGTGAAGGCGATTTGTCGCCTGAGCAGCGGGAAACGGCCGACTGGTATATCGCTCTTTCGGAAGCCCGCAATTATTCGCCGCAGGCTGTACGGCGGTTGACGGATTTTTTGCGAAATTATCCGGATTCTAAACATATTTTGCAGGCTCGGTTGGCATTGGCCGATTATTATTACGACAGTCAAGATTATGCAAAAGCCTTGAAAGCCTATCAGACGGTAAATGTGAGTCTGTTGACCGGCGACGAGGAGGACCGGTGGGGATATCGCACGGCATGTTCTTTGTTGAAGACCGGTAATCCCGATGCGGCGAAACCGCTGTTTCAGCTTCTAATCGGGAAAGAGAGATTTCGGACAGGAGCCACTTTCTACCTTTCGTATATACAGATGAACGAGGGCGACGATAGAGCCGCTTTAAGTGGATTCTCGAAAGTGGCGGACGACAGGAGTTTCGGCTATGCCGCACGGCTGCACATGTTGCAGATTTATTTCGGGCAAAAACGTTTCGCACAGGTATTGTCCGAGGGTAAAGCGTTGTTGTCCCGTCCATCTTCCGATGCCGACTTATATACCGAGCTTCTTCGGTTGCTCGGCGAAAGCGCTTATCAAGAAGGAGACGATAAAGCGGCGACGGAATATTTGGAAAGGTATTTGCAACGATGTCGCAAACCCGAACGCTCTTCTCTTTATGTCATGGGTGTCATGGCCTATCGCCGGGGAGAAGATAGCGAGGCGATCGATTATTTGGGACGTGTGACTGGCGTGGACGATGCTCTTTCTCAAAATGCTTATCTTTATATCGGGCAAGCCTATTTGCGAGCGGAAGATAAAAATAATGCCCGCATGGCGTTCGAGATGGCTTCACAAGGAAATTACGACCGTCAGGTTCGGGAAACGGCGCTTTACAACTATGCGCTCTGCTTGTATGATCGCACGGCTTCGCCTTTCGATAACTCGGTGGGTGTGTTCGAACGTTTCTTGAACGAGTTTCCCGGTTCTCGCTATGCCGACAAGATTAACGACTATTTGGTAGAGGTTTACATGACGACCCGTAATTATCGGTCGGCACTGGCGTCTATCGATAAAATACGGAAGCCCGACGGGAAAATACTCGCCGCCAAGCAGCGCATTCTTTTCCAGTTGGGGACGGAGGCTTTCACCAATGCCCGTATCGCCGATGCCGAAAGTTTGTTTAGCCGGGCGATCGCTGTGGGAAACTATGATACCGATATACGGGGTAAGGCTGCGTTTTGGCTCGCTGAGTGCCAATATCGTCGGGAACAATACGATATCGCTGCCCGGAATTATTCGGCATATCTTTCTTCCAGCAAGGACAAGCGGAGCGAAATGTATTCGCTGGCTTGGTACGATTGGGCCTACTGTCAATTCAAACAGCATAACTTCTCGCAAGCCCTCGACGGTTTTTCCCGGTATGTCTCTGTACAGACCGGAGGAAATCGAAGCATGCTTGCCGATGCCTATTCCCGGATAGGCGATTGCTATTATTATGCCCGTCGGTTCGCCGATGCCGAGCAGTATTATGCCCGGGCCCAAGAGACCGATGTCGCGAACGGAGATTATGCCCTTTTTCAAAAAGCTTTCATGGCGGGATTGCAGAGGAATCACGAACGCAAAATAGAGTTGTTGGACAAATTGATTGTAGATTATCCCCGTTCGGGGTATCTGGCGAACGCATGGTTCGAAAAGGGACAGGCTTATACGATATTGAATAGGAATAACGATGCTATCGTATGTTACAAACAGTTAATCGCCGATTATCCCCAGAGCGCGATTGCCCGCAAGGGAGGTTTGCAGTTGGGTATGGTCTATTTCAATAACGGGCAGACAGACGAATCGGTGGCTGCTTACCAGCAAGTGATAGAGCGTTATCCGACCAGCGAGGAGGCTCGCATAGCGGTCGCCGACCTCAAATCGGTATATGTAGAGAAAGATGCCGTCGATGCCTACGCTAACTATCTGAACAGCGTGGGACGGTCGGAGCAGGCCCCTGTGAGCGAATTGGATTCTTTGTCGTATATGGCAGCCGAGCGCACTTATATGACGGGGAAAGGTATCGCTTCGTTGGAGAAATATGTGCGAAATTATCCGTCGGGCGCGTTTTTGATTCCGGCTAATTACTATATCGGGAAAGCATCATTTGCAGCGAAAGACTACGACAAAGCTCTTCCGGCGTTCGACTATGTGGTGACGAACAGTCCCGACGGCGAGTTTGCCGAAGAAGCATTGGCCCGCAAGTGCGAGATACTTTATTTGAAAGCTCGTTATGACGAGGCTTTTGCCGGATTCAAGGAGTTGGAGAAGAAAGCGACTGTCGGCGAGAACAAACAGGCCGCCCGGTTGGGTATGCTTCGTATTGCCCGGAATAAGCGGCAATATGGCGAGGTGATAACGGTTGCCGACAAGTTGTTGAGCGAAAGCAAACTTTCTCCCGATTTGCGGCAAGAGATTTTGTTTGCTCGTGCCGATGCCTATTTCCATACGGGAAAGGGAGGAAATGCGGCCGATGACTGGCGGGAGCTTTCGAAAGATACCCGTTCGATTTACGGGGCGCAAAGTGCCTATTTATTGGCCCAATATCAATTCGACAATAAAGCGATCGATACGGCCGAAAAGACGCTGAATACTTTTATCGACAAAGGTACTCCCCACAATTATTGGTTGGCTCGGGCATTCTTGCTTATGGCCGACATTTATGAAAAACGGGGCGAGACTTTCCAAGCCCGTCAATATTTGCAAAGTTTGCGGAATAACTATCCGGCCAGCGACGACGATATTATTTCCCGTATAGACAAGAAGTTGAGCGAGCTGGGACAAACAGAGTAGTTGAACGATACAATATGTATGGCTTATGAAACGGTTTTCTTTTTTAATCATATCGGTTTTCCCATTCTTCCTGTCGGCACAGGTACGTTCCGATTCGTTGCGGCGGGAAGTAACCATAGAAAAAGATTTTACACCTATCGTGCGCGATGCGTCTAAAATCAATACATTGCCCGAAGTGGAAGCACCGACGGTCACCAAACAATCTATACGGTATAGCGACTGGACGGTTCCGGCTCCCCTCGAACCTCGCGCTGTCTTGTTGGCTCCCGGCAGTTTCGGAGAAAAACCCGAAGAAAACCAATCGAGGGGATACGTGGATTTCGGGATAGGCAATTACCTGAATATGGTCGGGAATGCCGGTTATCGTATTTTGCAGAATGACAAAGACAAGTTGGGTGTGTGGTTGCAACATCGCTCTACTTGCGGAACGGTGGACTACAATCAATCGTTAACGGAGGACTACTATCCCGACTCGAAGAAGATGCACCGGCTCGAAGAGCGAGTGGTCGCCGATTATCTTCACTCCTTCGGGAAGCTGGATTTGGGAATAAGCGGCGGTTATCGTTACGACTCCTTCAACTATTACGGATTGCGATACACCGGTTTGACGGGAATATCTTCGCCTAACCAAGAGATAAACCGGTTCTTCTTGAAAAGCCATATAGCCTCGACTACCGGAGAGTCGGACCTACTTTATAAAGTTTCATTGGCATATTACCGGTACGGGTATCACCGGGGATATTTACAAGGTGAAAAAGGGGCTGCCGAGAATTTAGTAAATGCAGATTTTACATTATCTGCTCCGATCGACAGACGTAGCTCTATTTCTTTGGACGGTTCTTTCGATTATGTGGGTTACAGCCGGTTACAGTCGGCAGCGAATTACGGTATGATTTCATTGAATCCCCGGTATGACAGGCGGAATGAACACGTGGCTTTTGCGGTCGGTGTCAAGGCTGATGTTTCTTTCAACAACGGAACTATTTTGCGATTCTCTCCCGATGTGCGATTCGATTGGACGATTGTTCCCGATGTACAGTTTTATACGGCTTTTACGGGCGGGAAGAAACTGAATACGTGGCGAAGTGTTTCGGCCTATACGCTCTACTTCAATCCGTCGGCACAGGTAGATAATACGTATGTGCCGTTGGATGCCTCATTGGGAATACGCATTAACGCATTACCCGGATTTTCCATAGGGCTTTCGGGCGGTTATGAAATTTGTAAAAAGGCGTTGTTCCTTTTACCCGAAGATTTGGACGGAAAGTTTACAGGTGTGTCGCGTTTTTGGGGTATCGATGCCAATGCTTTGAAAGCAGAGCTCGATGTATCTTATCGTTACGGTACGAAATTGGAGGCTTCGGCGAAGGTCGGGTATCACCGATGGAAGACTGCCGATGGGGGTGAGACGATTTCGTATAACCGTCCGCAATGGGAAGGAGGAGCGAATATCCGTTATATGCCTGTTCGCCCGTTCGTGCTCGAAGCCGGATATGAGTTTGCTGCGGGTCGGGAGTATTCAAATCTCGGAAAACTCTCCGATATACATCTCGTTCACTTGAAAGCCTCGTATGCTTTCACTTCTTGGTTTTCGCTTTACGGACTTACCGACAATGTGCTGAACCGGAAATACGATATTCTTTACGGTATGCCGGCACAAGGCATCAATTTCATGTTCGGGGTCGATTTGAAATTTTGAGGGTAAGAGGTCTGTTCTCGACATTTTTAACCCTTCCATCACTATGTGTGCCACCTCCCCTATATGACTAACGCCACACCCCGCAATACTACGGGACGCGGCAGGGGAGAAGAAGGATTTAACCTCTCCCACCGTGTCGGGAGTACTCATGGGACGAGTGGGTAGTTTAAAAACAGGATTTATCTCGTCAGCTTTTTCGGAGGGAATAGTATAGGAGAAAGGCGTTGGGGAGGATATGCGACAAAAACTCTACATGGTAGGATCGATTCAAAATGTGTGCGATATACATTATTTAATAAAAAAGTAGAAAAAAGCTCTGTATTACAATCTGTTTTTCTAATTTTGCGCAAAATTTGAACGAACATTGCGCATATGGCAAAAAATTTGGTAATCGTAGAGTCTCCGGCAAAGGCTAAAACCATTGAGAAGTTTTTGGGAAAGGATTTTGAAGTCCTTTCGAGCTACGGACATATCCGTGATCTCAAAAAAAAGGATTTCAGTGTGGATATCGAGCACAACTATAAACCTATTTATGAAATCCCCGCCGACAAAAAAAAGTTGGTGGAAACGCTGAAACAGGAGGCAGACAAAGCGGATATGGTTTGGCTGGCTTCCGATGAGGACCGCGAGGGAGAGGCTATCGCATGGCACTTGTTCGAAGTGTTGAAATTGAAACCGGAGAAAACGAAACGGATTGTATTCCATGAGATTACCAAAGATGCCATACTTCATGCTATTGAGAATCCCCGGGATATAGATTTGAATCGGGTAGATGCCCAGCAGGCTCGCAGGGTACTCGACCGTATCGTGGGATTTGAACTTTCGCCTGTTCTGTGGAAAAAGGTGAAGCCCGCTTTGTCGGCCGGTCGTGTACAATCGGTCGCAGTGCGCTTGATTGTAGAACGGGAGCGAGAAATCTCGGCGTTCAACCCCGAAGCAGCCTATCGGGTGATCGGGGAATTTTTGTTACCCGGAGGGGAATTGTTAAAGGCCGAATTGAGCCAACGATTGAAAACCGAAGACGAGGCGAAGGCTTTGCTCGAAGCCTGCAAGACTGCACAGTTCTCTATCGGGGACGTGACGGTGAAACCTGCAAAGAAATCGCCTGCGGCTCCGTTCACCACTTCCACATTGCAACAGGAAGCCGCCCGGAAATTGGGCTTCTCCGTGGCTCAAACCATGATGGTGGCTCAACGGCTTTATGAGGCTGGACATATCACCTATATGCGTACCGACTCGGTGAATTTGTCATCGTTGGCTATAAATACGACCAAAGACGAGATTGTAAAAACTTTGGGCGAGAGATATCTGCACATTCGAAATTATCATACGCATACCAAAGGAGCACAAGAAGCGCACGAGGCAATACGTCCCACGTACATTAGCCATCACGAAATCAATGCTTCCTCTCAGGAAAAACGATTGTATGAATTGATTTGGAAACGTACGATCGCTTCGCAAATGAGCGATGCCGAGCTGGAAAAGACAACTGCGACCATCGCCGTTTCGGGAAGGAAAGAACACTTCGTCGCCGTGGGCGAGGTCTTGAAATTCGACGGTTTCCTGAAAGTGTATATGGAGTCTACCGATGACGAAGGCGATGCAGAAGGAAATGACAAGATGTTACCTGCATTGGTGAAAGGCGATGTGCTGGCATTGTCGTCGGTCACGGCAACGGAACGTTTCTCGCAAGCTCCCGCCCGCTATACCGAGGCCAGTCTGGTTCGTAAATTGGAAGAACTGGGTATCGGCCGGCCTTCTACCTATGCACCAACCATTTCGACCATACAGCAACGCGAATATGTCGAGAAGGGCGATCGGAAAGGAACGGAGCGGAAATATCGTATGTTGACGCTGCACGATGGAAAAATCGAATCGGGAGAGAAAACCGAGCTCACAGGAGCCGATAAAGGCAAACTGCTTCCCACCGATATAGGGGTTGTCGTCAACGATTTCTTGACGGAGTATTTTCCCGATATTCTCAATTATAACTTTACGGCGAATGTCGAGCAGCAATTCGACGATATTGCCGAGGGAAAAACCGTGTGGAACGATGAGATAGATCATTTTTACAAACTCTTTCACCCGGTGGTAGAGAGCGCTCTCGCTTTGCGGTTGGAGCATAAAGTGGGCGAACGGGTATTGGGTACGGACCCGAAAAGCGGTCGTCCCGTATCGGTGAAGATAGGCCGTTTCGGTCCGTTGGTACAAATCGGTACTCCCGAAGATACGGAGAAGCCGTTGTTTGCTTCATTGCTCAAAGGACAATCGATGAGCACGATTACATTGGAGGAAGCTTTGAAACTGTTCGATTTGCCCCGAACCTTAGGCGATTTCGAAGGTAAAACCGTTGTCGTGGGTATCGGCCGTTTCGGTCCGTATATTCGTCACGACGGCAAATATGTATCGTTGCCCAAAGAGTTCACCCCGCAGGGTGTTTCGTTAGAGGATGCGATAATGTTGATTCAGCAAAAGCGCGAGCAGGAAAGTCAACGCCTTATCAAGAAGTTCGATGAAGATGATGAACTCGAACTGCTTAACGGTCGTTTCGGCCCGTATATTGCTTATAAAAAGAAGAATTATAAATTACCCAAAGGTTCCGAACCGGCATCGCTCACGTTCGCCGATTGCATGAAGATTGTCGAGGATGCCGACAAGGCTCCTGCCAAAAAGAAACCAGCCCGGAAAAAGACGACGAAATAGACTATACGGTTTGGAGGTCGATTCGTCCTTCCCTCCCGCATTTCCAAATAAAGAAACCCCTGCCGAAGATTTCCTTCGGCAGGGGTTTCTCGTTTATCTTTTTATTCTTTTATTGCAGTTTGATATAGTTGTGAGGCGATCTGTATTTTGGGTAACTCATCTTGTACTGCGGTTGCTGCGAAGAGGACTATCTTTTCATTTTGAGGAAGTACTATCTCGGTAGCCCCTTTGGGAATTTCCAGTTTAATTTTAAACATATAGGTAAATTCATAGGGGAGATCTTCGTTGACTGTATGCCGGTGTGTTCCTATATGGGCTATTTCTACCGGTTTTAAATAACCTTTGGTGTGATTGAGATGTCCCCATTGTCCTATGAAACCGGTATAATAAGGGACAGTTACGATTTGCTTCGTTTTGCCAACGGTAAACGTAGCTGTTTGGTCGGTATCTGTCGAGGCCGCTAAAAGGTAGATGTAATCATAGTTTTTTCCGGCGGGTAGTTGTATTGTGTCTCCTTTACAAGTCATTCCGTTTTCGATGTCTTTTTCCCCTAAAAGGAACGGGACTCGGTTGACTATGAGCGAATCGGGCCAAAGTTCGGCTGCATAGGAATTTTGGGATTCGAAATTGGCATCGTTTCGGAAGGCATTCCAAGAAGCGCATTTACGGTCGAATTTCAAAGATAGATATTCGGATTTTATGTCACAGGGTTTCGTGGCGTTTGGTTTGAGAGAAACTTTAAAGGTTTTGATAGAGAATGGTTTAATCGTCAAGTGCAGATTGTTATTCTCGAAAGAGGCATTCCCTATTCTTTTTTCGGTTCCATCGGCCTCACAAGCTGTTATTATGTCTCCGGCAAAAGAGAGGGTTGCATTTTGTTTTTCCTTACCGCTGATTTCATATACTCTCACCACGTATTCATTGGAACTTTCGGCCTTTTTTAACGCTTTGATAAGAACATTAGGGTTGTTTGATTGGGCGAAAGAGAATTCTCTTCCAAGAGTTCCCCGGTGTTTCGATGTTTGGAACGCTTTGATTTTTTGATTCAGTAGTTCGGCTTGTTGTACGGTTTCAATTTTGTTTAGTGCGCCGGAGTGTCCTATCAAGCTGTATGTGAATTCGTGATGGCCGAAGTCTTGGTATCGTTGGTATTCATAGCGTTTTTTTGTTTTGGGTGTATGCAACAAGGTTAGTCGTAGTGTATGATCATTGGGTTTGTCCCAGCCATATTTGCTGTCGTTGAGAATGGAAACGCCATAGCTGTTATCATGGTCTGTTAAATCGGCCCAGTATTGAGCGTATACTTCGTAGGCTGTATCTTTGTTATTACCACGCATGATACTTCCAATACCTAAATCATAGGTCGCTTTTTGGTTATTTATGTTGAGGGGGAATTCGGCTTTTAGAAGAGCATTTTCACTTTCCCAGTCGATTTCGTTTCGGAAGTCTATACGATGAGCCATAATCCCTTCGTAGAGGTGGATATATTGTTTAAACACAGATTTTTCGTATTTTTTCTTTATGCAAATAGTTTTGCGCAGAGTCCCATTTTCTACCAATGATATTTCTGTTTGTTCATCTCCGATAGAAATGGGGGCTCGATCGATGGTTTCTTTGTGAATTTCCCAAGCCGGCCATTCGTTCGATTGATTTTCGGTGAAAAGAGCCAATCGAATAGCTTCTCCTTTTTTGACAATCTCTTTATTGCATTGTTTGTCGATGAGTGAAATAATGTCTCCGTTGGGAGCCAGTGTTATTTTGTAAATGGAGTTTTCGAATTGGAGTTTGTCGCTTTGTATATAGTCATTTTGTTGTGTTTTACTCTTTTCGTTAGATGTGCGTATGTCATATACGGCGTATCCGTTAGCAGGAACACTGGCCTCCATGAGAATGGAGATTTTTCCGTTTTGATTGGAAAGTAATTGAGAGGGGACTTTGTTTCCCCGGCAATCGAATACGGCTATGTTTTTGGGTAATTTGGGCATATCCAGCACGATTTCCACAAGATTGTTCGCTTGGAATCCCAAAGCATTGTACAGTACAACGGGAATCCCTTTTGTCGAGGTATTCAATTGCCCGGCCACGCTACGAACAGACGAAGTGAGAACATCGGAGAATTGCCCCAGAGAAATGAGTTCGTCGTTCCAAGAAAATTCGTAGGCTTTCGGGATGCTTGTTCCGGTGAGGTCATCGTGGAATTGGTGAAAAATAAATCGTTTCCATGTTTCGGTAAGTTTCTCACTGGGATAGGCTGTTACATTCAGCCAATCGGCACATACTGCACTACGCTCTGCTGCATCGCCCAATATTTCGTTTTGTCGGTTGTACAATTTCATAGCAGCTTGAGATGTGTAACAACCGGTTCCATGCAGATCCATCAAGAGTTCTCCATCAAAAACCGGTAGCTTGGGGTGGCTTTCATAAGGAAGGTAGTCTTTAAAAAGTTGATCACTGGTTGCACAGATGATTTGTAAAGGTCCATCTCCCTTGATGCTTTTTTCGACAGAACGTACTGACGGGATTGTGGGAGAACCCCCGGTATCGCCGGTTCCGTAATAATGATAAATTGTTTTCAATGGGGCAAGAGCGGAAAGTTCTATCAGTTCTTTATCTTTTGACAGGTCTATGTTATTCCAACGCTTGTTGTAATTGTACCCGTGTGCCATCATGATTGAGGAACCATCGATTCCTTTCCATAGCCCTATCTCAAACGGGTATTTGTTTTTCCCATAAAAAGGATTTTTTCGCCAGCCTAGTTTTTGCGAGGAGAAGCCAATCAATCCGCAATGCGAAGCGATAGTGGGTAGAGTCCACCCAAATCCAAAACAATCGGGTAGGAAAATATCGGTGCTTTCTACTTGAAATTCGTTTCTATAAAATTCTTGTCCAAGCAGTATATTGCGTATTGCCGATTCGGGAGAGGGAACTAAGGCATCAGTAGCGTCCCAACTACTGCCGGAGACGTGCCAACGGCCATTTTTGATATACTCTTTTACTTTGGCATATTGTATGGGGTAATATTCTTTCATCCATGAATATTTAACACCTCCTTCAAAATTGAAAAGATAGTTGGGATAAAGTTCTAGCAAGGTCAAATTCCTATCTAATGTTTTTGAAACATAGTCTCTGATAGTCGTTTGAATATCCCAGTTCCATTGGGTATCTAAGTGTGCGTTGGAGACCACATAAATTTTGGGGGAAGATTCGGGAGATGTTTGACCGAATGTCGTGTTCTCGCTTAAAATAGAGATAAGGATAGCTGCGAAAAGAGTCTTACGGATAGCACTTTTCAATCGTGTTGTAGCCATATCGAAGTATAAAATTTTTGAAGGTTAGTTTGATTGTGTTTTTACAATGTAAAAGTATTCAATAAATTCGATTGTCTCAGATTGATATTGTTATAATTTGTTAGTGGAATACTGGGCGTAGATATTATTGTATAAAATGTGTTATTTTTGAGTGGCTAAAACAGTGGATTTGTGTTATGGCGAAAGAACTTTTCAATCGGTATGTATGGCTGATCGATACGTTGCAGCGCTACGGAAGGCTTACCCGCAGAGAGATAGACGGGTTGTGGCAACGGAGCGAATATTCGGACGGCAAGCCGATGGCTCGACGGACGTTTATGAATTATCGTCAGGCCATACAGGAGATGTTTGACGTGAATATCGAGTGTGATGCTTCTACGTATGAATATTACATCGAGGACCCGGATGCTTTGCAGGGAAACGGTGCACGTGTGTGGGCATTGAACACGCTTGCGGTGAGTAACATGCTGAACGAGAGTCAGGAGTTGCGGAATCGAATCGTTTTGGAGAATATACCTTCGGGGCAGAAATTTTTGAGAATCGTCTTCGAGGCGATGAAGGAGAACCGGGTGCTTATTTTGTCGTATCGTTCATTCCGACGTGTAACAAGTTCGCATACATTGGCGGCTCCCTATTTCGTGAAGTTATTTCGTCAGCGTTGGTATGTCATCGCTAAGGATTTTACGGATCGGAAAATCAAGACCTATGCTTTGGATCGGGTTGCTTCTCTCGAATTGAGCAGCCGTACATTCGTCTATCCCGACAGTTTTTCTCCCATCGATTATTTCCGGGATTGTTTCGGGATTACGCACGACGATATGCCGGTGCAGGAGGTGGTGCTGCGTGTCCCTGCTTTGCAAGCTAATTATTTGAGGACACTTCCTTTGCACGAAAGTCAAGAGGAACTTGACCGGAACGAACATAGTTCTACGTTTCATTACCGTTTGAAAATCACTCCCGATTTCGAACAGGAGGTGTATGCTTTGGGGTATTGGCAAGCTGAGGTTTTGTCTCCGCAGACTTTACGCGATGCGGTGGCTGAACGGTTGTCCCGAAGTTTGGCGTGTTACGGAACGGCGGGGTTATCTTGCCAAGAATGCGGGAAGTAGAAGGTATTTATTCTTTCCTTTTATCGCCGAAAAGAAAGAACTCGGAAATGCAGCCGCTTTTTGTAGCTTCATTGCCCGATAAAGGAGGGGAGAATCTTGTTCTTTTCTTTATATTTTAACCCCCTTGCCCTACGTGCACTCCCCTTATCTCATCTACGATGAGCAGAGGGAGAGGATTAAAAGCGACACTTCGATCGGCCTTTTGTGCTTTCTTTTTGCTTTGTGAGTACTTTCTATTCCTTTACAGAAACATAGGGAGAGAGTGATGTTTTTATATGCTTCCTCTGCTATGGATATTTTTTAACCCCTCTGTCCTGCGGACACCTCCCCTATTGCTGACGCCACAAAGAGGAGGAGGAAAACACACACCTCTCTGTTCCCGTTATCAAAAGTATTAACACTTCTCCCCTGCCGTGTCCCGTAGTATTACGGGGAGTTGCGGAGCAATAGGGGAGATACAGAGGAGCGGTAGCGACGATGAGAGGGGTTAAAAAAGATAGCATATAGGATTTTTTGTAGAACTAACCTTTCCGTCTTTCGGATACCTTCCCTATCACGCTGCATGTGCAGGAGGTCAGTTTTTAGCTCTTGCCCAAATGACAGATAGTTTCTATTCTCCCGTGTACACGGCTTTCATAGAGCCTAAGGGGAGTTTCCCTTCTACTTTCAAGGGTATGCGTTTATTGTCGGTAGAGATCCATGCCGAGATTTTGTCGCTGGTCTTTTTCCCGGTTCTGTCATAGAATCGGAAATGAAGTTTGTAGGTGCTGTATTCCTTTTTGTTTTGTTTGAGGATTTCCTGTCCCAAATATTCTATTTCGAGGTATTCGAGGTTTTTACCGGAGAAAATTTTGGTGTTATAGATTTGATACATTTCCATTGCTCGGAAGTCGAAGGTGCGAATCACGTAAAAGATACTCAGCATGTCGTAGACTATACCGGGTTCGGTGAGTGTATAGTCCTCTATGGCGTTACGCTTGGGCCGATATAGGCGGATATTTCCCGTGGTCGAGTTTCCATCGTAGGTATAATTTACTTCGTCTTTCCGGTAAGTCCCGTTTTCGTCAGCGAGTTTGGCGTAATAAATGGGTAGCAGTTCTTTGTTTCGCTGCATATCGGATACCAGTGTGTCGCGTACTTTGAATATATTGTCGGCAAAGGGGAGTGTACGAGCTTTTAAAACAGATGTATATTTGTCGGGGTATTCGGTGAGTTGGAGCGTAGCTGTCGCTGCCCGCTTCCAGAGAAATCCCAGTTGGTATATGACATCGTAGGATAGCCATTCGGGTTGCATACCCGGAGTCGTTTGCGCATAAATTCCGTTCGCCATACTCCAAAAAAGAATCCCGAAAGTAATACGGCGTAACGACCCGGTGTTTTTCATATAACGATGGCGTAGCATGCGGTTTGTTATTAAGATTGTCAGTAATTTCGTTTTTTCTCTTTGGGCTTGTTTTTCTTTATTTTGTCGGGTTTTTGTTTATCGACCGGTGTCGCATAGATGTCCCAATCCTGTTCTATATCCCAATTGGCTTTCAGTTCGAGTTCCTGTGGGTAATACGAAACTTCTTCGGGCTGTCTTTTCTCGGAGTAGTTTCCTGTGTCGTATTTCCCGTTTCCGTTACGGTCGATGAATAAGCGGGCGTAGTAAGTACCCGGATTCATATACATAAACTCGGCTCCTCCGTTGATGACCGGGGCTGTTCTTACGGGTTTGTCTCCTGAATCGAGAATTTCGACAAAAGCGGAATCGGATACGCCCGAAATAGAGAGATACAGGTTGGCGTAATCTTCGAGGGCTTTGACTTTGAATTCTTGTTTATAGGTGTTCGTGAATAGTCCGTAAATATTGGTGAATGCCGTGGAGTCCATAACGATGCGATAGGATTCTCCCGGGGTCCATTTGTAAGTGAGTGTGTAGTCCCGGATAGCAATGGAGTCTTGGAGGAATGTGTACAGGGAGTCGGCAACAGGTATCCACAAGGTGTCTCTTTTTTGTTCCAGATGTATTTTCCCTGCATCGTATGTTTGCAATGGTTCGGCAAAGGAAAAACGAAGCGGTTTATAAACATCGAGAGAAGAGCTTATCTTGGCGTTCATTTGCATGAATTGGATTTCGGGAGCTTCGATGGAGCCGTTGTCCTTGTCTTTCTTTTTTTCTTTTTTCTTGGGCGCTTTGACTTTTTTCATGATGAATTTGAGCGTATCGTTGTAGAGAGACAATTGTCTTAACGTGTCGGTACGGAAATATTCGGCCGTGAATAAAAGTGTATCCATGTTGTAAATGAGCGAGTCTTTTATCCAGTATTGTAGCGTGTCGTTGTGGAACGAGCGTTCGAGAATGGCCCAGTCTTCTTGCTCGAAATTCAGCGGCTTCAACTTGGGCAACGAATCGGCGGGAGCTTTGAAATAAAGGTCGATTTTACGACGGTCTTTTCTTTCGCTTTTGTCGAGATATTGAGATTGGAATCCTTCGTTGAATGCCGTGAGCAGAATATCGTTCGGATAGAAATGGGTGTGGTTATATTCGATAATGGTGTCGATGGTGACGCTGTCTTTCCAAATGGTGTCGACGTGTAATTTAACATCGGCCGAAGGAACAACGATAGAATCGAGAAAAGCGATATCTTCCGACGGGTTGTCGAAGCGGTAGTCCCGGTTCATGTCTTTCAGCGCGAATAGACGGTATTTGCCGGGTGTTACATTTCGTATCGTGAAATGACCTAATTCGTCGGAACTGGCAATTCTCTCTAATGGGAGTTTCTGGAAAGCCGAGTCTTCGAGGTCGCTGTGTAATCCTACCAACATGCCGGTTATGGGCTCCAAATCCCGGGCATTGAGTAGTATTCCCGAAACTTGCAGAGAGTCTATCTTGGGGCCGGTCGAAAAGGAGTAGGCGAATCCATAGAGCGGATTACGCTCATTGTTGTCGATGATGGCATCGGAAAAGTCGATGGTATAGGTCGTGTTGGGTAATAACGAATCTTTAAGAATCACGGTTATTTTACGTCCCGAAGTACGAATTTCGGGCATATCTTTTTGGGGGGGGGAGACGATTACTTTTTCGGACGGTTTGTCTACTTGAATGATTTCGTCGAATTCGATTTCGACTTTCTGTTTCGAAATGTTCAATGCGTTAGGAACCGGAGTACTCTTGATGAATACAGGCGGTGTTTCATCGCGGGGACCACCGCCGGGTCTCGACATGTTGGCGCAGGAATATATGGAAATCGCCAGAATGAACGAGGCGACCAGCCGATAGACTGTTATCGTGGAAAGGGGGTGTTTCGGATTCATCGTCGAATATTTTATGTAAAGATAGTACAAATAAGAACAGAAACAAGTTATGTCCTGTTTTGCCGAATCGATCTATTTGCGACAAAGATAGTGCAAACCGAGACCAAAAGCAAGTTTACTTATTTTTACCGATGTGCAGCCTATTTTCAATTTTTTCGTCACAGAGGGTAAATCGAGTTCCTAAGAAAAGGGAGCTAAAAAAGATAGTATATAGGATTTTTTGTAGAGCTAACCCCTCCGTCCTACGGACACCTCCCCTATATTTTGCGTTGCAAAACACCCCGTAATGCTACGGGACACGGCAAGGAAGGAGGGTGGTACTTTTTATTTTATAGTTTGGCATTTTTGTGCAGCAAGTAGGAGTTATCTAACCTTCTCCCTTTTTGCTTGCTCTCTCCTACACCCCGCGACGGGCGAGGAGAGGGTATAATTTTTTTATTTCAATAGTTTCAATAGTGTATGTTTGTATATGAACAGCCGGACTTTATCTGCCATTACCGATACGATGAATACTCCCGCCATAAACAGCAAGGCATACGGGAACGATGGGGTATAATGCGCTTCGATATAGTCGCATGCCATTTGGTATAGTGGGGAGATGGAAAAATCTCCGTGGATCAAATATACGGCGAATGAAGAGGCTGCGATATAATTGATCCATTTGATATGACCGATATTTAGTTTTTTGAAGAACAGGAACAGGGCTATGGATTCGAGAATGATAAGGGGGTTGAGATATCCGTAAGGGCTTGCCGTGATTCCAACTTTCAAGGCGAGGGCGGCAATGGCCACCATGATGAATCCGGTAACGAGGTAAGCACCTAAATAGACGTATTTCGAAAGGTCGAATATACCATTTTGCTTCCGGCGGAGATAGGCTCCTATCAAATATAGTCCCATGAGGCTGAAAACGCTCATACCCTCGTTAATGTCGGGAGCTTTTCCTAAGTAGCCGAACAGTGTGCTGAAAACATAAAAGGCAATAATGAATATTCCCAATTCCCTGTGGGTGGATTTTTCGATGAAACTGTTGATTAAGGGTGCTAATACGTATAATCCGATATACGCTTCGATGAACCAGCGGCTGAAACAGTTAAGATATACTGTCTTGAAAAATTCAGAGAGGTTAAAAGTTCCGGTGGCAGCGGAGATGAGAAGTGGACATACAATCGTCCAAAACAATATTTGAAAAAGGAGGTTGGAGAAAGATTTTAATTTCCAACGAATACCGAAGTACCCAGAGATGAGAATGAAACAATTGACACAGACGAAACAGATACTTCGTAATTCGAGGTCGAACAGTGTGCCGAGCGTGTCGTGAGCCAATGTGTCGTGCGTCGGTAGTGTTCGGGAGGGGATATAGTGGATCATTAAAACCAAGAACATCGAAAGTATTCTCAGAAGTTCGATATTTGAACTACGCTCTTGTGTAAGAGGTCGATTTTTACCCCCCCCCTATATTTGCATAATTTAACATAATAAAATAATATTGGTTGTTTGTCTAAAAATCATTGAACGATACAAATATTTTATGTTTTTCTTGTCAAGTAAAGTTTTGTAATCATCAATTAGTTTACAAAATTAAAAACAAATCTTAGAAAAGTAATAACCTTTCCGATGTTTTTATTTAATAAATGTTTGGATTTATAGGTTTTGTTGTTGGCGATAACGAAATTTTTAAGGATTGAGTTTATAGTGAATATGTATTTTGTAATACTCTTTGTCTATTTTAATAGTTTCAATAGCGTATGTTTGTATATGAACAGCCGGACTTTATCTGCCATTACCGATACGATGAATACTCCCACCATAAACAGCAAGGCATACGGGAATGATGGGGTGTAATGCGCTTCGATATAGTCGCATGCTGCACAGTATAGGGGTTTAATGGAGAGGTCGTTATGGATTAAATATACGGCGAACGAGGAAACTGCGATATAGTTGATCCATTTTATGCTGCCGATATTTAGTTTTTTGAAGAACAAGAACAGGGCTATGGATTCGAGAACGATAAGGGGGTTGAGGTAACTATAAGGGGTAATCGAGAATCCTGCTTTCAAGATGAGGGCGGCGATGGCTACCATAATGAATCCGGTAACGAGGTAAACACCTAAATAGACGTATTTCGAGAGATCGAATATGCCGTCTTGTTTCCGGCGGAGATAGGCTCCTATCAAATATAGCCCCACGAGGCTGATGATGCTCATGCCTTTGTTGAAGTCATAGGCTTTTCCCAAGTAGCCGAACAAGGTGCTGAACAGATAAAAAGCAAGAATGAATATACCCAACTCCCGATGTGTCGATTTTTCGATGAAGCGGTTTATCATCGGGGCCAGTATGTACAGTCCGATGTACGCTTCGATAAACCAGCGGGAGAATGTGTTGTGATATAATGTCTTGAATAGGTCGGTCATGTTGAGGGAATTGGTCGCGGCGAATACGATAACAGGGCATACGATCGCCCAGAACAATATTTGAAAAAGGAGGTTGGAGAAAGATTTTAATTTCCAACGGATACCGAAGTACCCGGAGATGAGAATAAAACAATTGACACAGACGAAGCTGATACTACGCAATTCGAGATCGAACAGTGTGCCGAGCGTATCGTGGGCCAATGTGTCGTGTGTCGGCAGTGTTCGGGAGGGGATATAATGAATCATCAGAACCAAGAACATCGAAAGTATTCTCAGAAGTTCGATATTTGAACTACGCTCTTGTGGCTTTCCTCCTATTTTGTTCATATAATTGGGCATAACTTATAGGGTTAATAATCGATTTGCCGTCACATCGAAATATAGGAAATGCGGCACTTCGATCGGGGCATGAACCTCGGGTTATAACCGAAGTACAAAAATAATATTAAATCTTGAAAAAGATATAACCGTTTTCTTTTTCATGTTTCTTTGGGGGATTGTGCTTTATCGAGGTAAGAAACGCTAATAATAAATAAATCGAATAATTTTGGGCTTCTGTGAAAAAATAATATATCTTTGCACCTTGATAAAAATACGAAATTCATTAAACAAAAAATAAAGTAATAGTCACATGCAAAACAAAGGATTTATTAGAGTCGTTGCGGTTTTGCTTACACTTATCTGTTTGTTCTATCTTTCGTTTTCGGTTGTAACCGCTATTTACAATAATAAGGCGAAAGAGTATGCTGCGGGCGATGAGGCTAAGTATAAACATTATATCGACTCTATCTCTACGGAAAAAGTGTATTGGTGGTATTACACGTATCAGCAATGCCGTGAAATGGAAATAGGTTTGGGTCTTGACCTGAAAGGAGGTATGAACGTAACGCTGCAAATTTCTGTGGCAGACGTGCTCAAATCTTTGTCGAATAATAACCCGGATCCTAACTTCAACGCAGCTATCGCTGCCGCTCAGGCTGTTCAGGCCGGGAACAACGACTTTATCGTTTCGTTCTACAACGAATATAAAAAGATAGATCCGAATGTGAGACTTTCGGCTATTTTCAGCACTTTCCAGTTAAAAGATAAAATAACCCCCAGATCGACTAACGACGAGGTGATTTCTATTCTTCGCAACGAGTTGAATAGTGCGGTGGATAACTCGTACAACGTATTGCGTACTCGTATCGACCGTTTCGGTGTGGTCGCTCCCAATATTCAAAAATTGGAAAAGGACGGTCTTATTCTTGTCGAGCTGCCGGGTATCAAAGAACCCGAGCGTGTGAGAAAATTGTTGCAGGGTAGCGCTAACCTCGAATTTTGGGAGACGTATAAACTGGAACAACTTGCTCCGAAACTCGATGCCGTAAATAATGCTATCGCTGCGGCCAATGCTGCGCAAGAGCCGGCAGAGGAAGAAGCTCCGGTCGTTGCCGAGGCTACGCCCGATACCGCAGCCGTTGCAGCTGACAGCACGGCTTCGTCGTTGAAGAAAAAATTACAGCAGGAGGCATCGGAAGCCGAAACTATGGAGCGTATCCGTAAACAGAATCCGTTGCTTTCGTTGATGAATTATACCCAAAGCTACGGAGGATCTCCGGTTATCGGTATTGTCAATAAGAACGATACGGCAGCGGTGAATGCTATGTTGGCAAGCAAAATCGCCCGCGATATTCTTCCGAGCGATTTGATTTTACGCTGGACGGTAAAAGCCATCGATGAAAAGGAAACCTTGTATCAACTTATTGCGTTGAAAGCCGGTAAAGGCGGTAAGGCTCCTTTGGGCGGCGATGTAATAATCGATGCTCGTGACGACTTCGATAAGATACAGGGTTCTGTGGTGAGCATGACCATGAATGCCGAAGGGGCCAAAGTTTGGGAAAAACTGACTCGTGACAATATCGGCAATGCGATTGCTATCGTGTTGGATAATCAGGTATATTCTTTCCCCAATGTGAATGGCGCCATCTCCGGTGGTAGTTCGCAGATTACCGGAGGTTTCTCTCCCGAAGAGGCTAAGGACTTGGCTAACGTGTTGAAGTCGGGTAAGATGGCTGCTGCCGTGACTATTGTTCAAGAGGATATTATCGGTCCTTCGTTGGGACAGGAAGCTATCCAAAGCGGTGTGATTTCGTTTGTCGCCGCTATCATCTTGCTGATGATCTATATGATCATGATGTATGGGGCTACTCCGGGTCTTATCGCCAGTTTCGGTGTTATATGTAACTTGTTTTTCACGATGGGTATTTTGGCCTCGTTACAAGCGGTGCTCACGCTTTCGGGTGTTGCCGGTATCGTTTTGTCGATGGGTATGGCTGTCGATGCCAACGTGCTGATATTCGAGCGTACCAAAGAGGAGCTTCGTTTGGGCAAGAGCTTGAAATCTTCTATCACCGATGGTTACAAGCATGCTTTCTCTGCGATTTTCGACTCGAACTTGACTACGATTATTACCGGTTTCATTCTATTGGTATATGGGACAGGTCCTATCAAGGGTTTTGCTACGACATTGATCGTTAGTATTCTTACTTCGTTCTTTACGGCGATTTTCATTACCCGTCTTATCTTCGAGGCCGGTTTGAATAGAGGTAAATTCAATAATCTTACATTCACGACCCGTATCTCCAAGAACTTGCTTACGAATACGAGAATTAACTTCCTCGGTATGCGCAAGATCGGATTTACGGTTGCTGCTGCTATTATTGTCGTAATGGTAGGTTCTTTGACGTTCAGAGGTTTGAATCAAGGTATTGATTTTTCGGGTGGTCGTAATTATGTAGTTCGTTTTGATAAACCGGTGAAACCGGTTGAAATCAGTGAGATGCTGAAACCAGCTTTCGAGGGTAGTTCTCTTTCGGTGATAACTATCACGAGCGATGATCAGGTGCGTATTTCGACAAACTATCGTATTGCCGATCAGGACGAAAATATAGATAAAGAGATCGAGACGAAACTTTATGAGGGAATGAAGAGCCTTTTGGGCGATGCTTCTTATGAAGAGTTTACCGAAAATATGATTCAGAGCCGTCAGAAAGTAGGTCCGAGCATTGCCGATGATATTAAGGTGGGTGCATTTTGGGCTGTGATGCTTTCGTTGATAGCGATGGCTTTCTATATCTTGTTGCGGTTCCGTGACATTTCGTTTAGTGTGGGTACGTTGGCTTCTGTGGCCTTTACATCGTTCTCTATCATCGGGTTGTATTCTTTGTTGTATGGCGTATTGCCTTTCTCTATGGAGATGGATCAATCGTTTATTGCAGCCATATTGACAGTGATCGGTTACTCGGTGAATGATACGGTGGTGGTATTCGACCGTATTCGTGAGGTGAAGGGTTTGTATCCGAAACGAGACCGTGCGCTTGTTATTAACGATGCTTTGAATAGTACGTTAACTCGTACGCTTAACACTTCATTAAGTACGGCTATCGTATTGTTGTGTATCTTTATTCTGGGTGGAGACGTTATTCGCAGCTTTACATTCGCTATGTTGTTCGGTGTGATTGTCGGTACGGCTTCGACTTTGTTCGTGGCTACTCCGATTGCTTACGAAATCCAACGACGCAGTATCGCTAAAAAGGCTGCCAAAGAGACCGCTGCAAAATAAAAAAAGGTAAGCGTATAGATACAAAAAAAAGGAATCCGGATTCGGATTCCTTTTTTTGTACCCTCGCCGAGAATCGAACTCGGATTTAAAGTTTAGGAAACTTCCGTTCTATCCATTGAACTACAAGGGCATTTCGGTCGACAAAAGTAGTATAAAATTTTGTAATAGTCAACCTTTGCGGGATATTAGTCGAATATGGCTCGTAATATTTCGGGAGACCGGAGCTCCGAAATGTCGGGTTGATGTAGCCGGTAGTATGTTAAAATTCGGTCGAGTATGGCGTTTCTCTCTCCCCGATTGAATTTGAAGTGGCGAAGATTATTGAAATCCATACGGGTGAGCCGGGCGAAAACTTCGGCTTCGTGGGCATCGAGTGTGTAGGTGTGAATGGGGCGCGAGGGGGAGAAAATTCCGTTCAACATGTCGAAAGAATATCCGGGTTGGTAGGTCTCCATGTTGGGGCTGAACCCGAGAAAACTGCATAATTGCAGCAGGAAACAGAGATGAAAATTGGCTTTACCTTCTTCCATTATATTGAGGACTTGAATGGAACGGGCGATGAAGGCGAAAAGCGGTAGATTGGGTTCGGGTTCTTTTATGGTTTGACAGAGGACTTCGGATAAAAAGAGCGCTTCTGCATTTTTTACCGGATCGGAATAGATGTTTTGAAGAGGTAAAACCGTGCGCGCTTCGACGATTTTTTGCAATTCCCGGCTGTTCCGGTAGTCTATATCGAGTTCCAAAATAGAGAACGGCATGAAGAGGGACCGAAACATGCGAGCTTTTTTTCCGCTCCCTTGTGGAATAAGATAGGAAGATCGGCCATATTGTTCGGTGTACAAATGGGCTACCGATATTTTGTCGTTATAGGGAATGATGTGCAGTACTATTCCTAATGTTTTTTCGAGCATTCTCCCGGTAAATTTTTCTACAAAAATAGTTGTTTTATCCAAAGGCCGGTACTGGTTCGGCGCATTGATTTTATTTATTCGGGAGCAGTGGTTGTATCGGGAATGTGAAAATTGAGCTTCACAGCAAATATTGTACAGATACAATGCATTATATTTGTCCATATAAAAGGCTGATGATATGGAACAGTTAGATGTATTCGATTGTTCGAATGTGCTTATAGCGAGTTATTTTGCCGATGATCGGGAGTGTGCTCATGAAAATCGGGAACATACGCTCATTTATCAGTGTTCCGGTAGATTGGAGATCGAGGAACGTGGAAAGAAAACCGTTTTGTATCCGGGGGATTGCGCTTTTATGCGGCGTGATAACCGAATGTGGTTGCAAAAGAGGGTCGGGAAGGGTGAGCCTTATCGTTCCATTGTGTTGAAATTTTCGAAGGCTTTTTTGAGGGAGTTTTACCAAACACTCGATCGGCAGCAGATTCCAATCGACTCCAAACGAGAGAAAGCGAGCTTGCTCCTCTTGCCGAAAAATAGACCGGATATCCGCTCTTTGTTCGAGTCGGTTATTCCGTATTTCGATGCCGGGGAGAAACCCTCGGAAAAGATTTTGAAATTGAAGATGATCGAAGGTGTGTATATCTTGCTCAATACCGACCGTAATCTGTATGCATCGTTATTCGATTTCGTGGAACCGTGGAAAATCGATATTCTCGATTACTTGAACGAGAATTATATGTGCGATCTCTCGATGAAAGAAATCGCCAGTTATACGGGGCGTAGTTTGGCTACTTTTAAACGGGATTTTGCCAAAGTGAGCGATTTGACGCCTCAGAAATGGATTATCAGGCGACGTCTTGAAGCGGCGCATGATTTAATTCGGTCGGGGAAAAAGAAAGTTACGGAGGCTTGCTTCGATGTAGGCTTTAAGAATCTGTCGCATTTTTCCAAAGTGTATAAAGAGACTTATGGGGTCGCACCATCGTGGCAGGGTGAGCTTTATGGCAAATAGATTTGAGCTTTATAGCAAAATCGTTGTGAAATCTGTTTCGTACCTTTGTACATCGTGCGGAAATAGACGATGATCGATGGAGACTGATGTCTGTCTGTTTCCGATTTCCCATTTGCCTGATTTCTATATGATGGGTTGGAGAACTGGTATTTTGTAGTGTTCAATTAAAATCATAGGGTATGAAAACAAAAGTAGTTTTATGGGTTTTATTGTCAATTTTAATATTTCCGATTATGACAAAATCACAAGAGAAAGTCCGACAGACAGCCGGACATGATGCGCTTGGTGAGTTCGCTCCCGAGTTTGCGCATTTGAATGACGATATTCTTTTTGGAGAGGTATGGAGCCGTAACGATTTACTTTCGCTTCGTGACCGCTCTATCGTGACTGTCGTTGCTCTCATGTCACAGGGGTTGACAGATTCTTCGTTCAAGTATCATCTTGAATCGGCCAAGAAGAACGGGGTGACCAAAACTGAAATCGCTGAAATTCTTACTCACGCTGCGTTCTATGCTGGTTGGCCCAAAGCATGGGCGGCGTTTCGTATGGCCAAAGAGGTGTGGGTAGACTGTGCGGATAGTACTACTGCCTGTTCGCTCGATGCGTATGCTCAATCCATTATTTTTCCTGTCGGCAAACCTAACGATGCGTATGCCAAATATTTCATCGGTCAAAGCTATCTCGCGCCTGTCGTGACAGAAGGTATTCCCATTTCGAACGTTACTTTCGAGCCCGGTTGCCGTAATAATTGGCACATACACAAAGCTACCAAAGGCGGCGGTCAAATACTTGTGTGCGTGGGTGGCAGAGGTTATTATCAGGAATGGGGAAAAGAACCGGTGGAACTTCTCCCCGGCGATGCGGTTTATATCTCGGCCGGTGTGAAGCATTGGCACGGTGCTGCGCCTGACAGTTGGTTCTCGCATCTCGCCATAGAGGCTCCCGGCGAAAACAAGAGCAATGAGTGGCTCGAACCTGTGAGCGAAGAGGAATATTCGGGCATTGTCCGTCGTCAACGCTGAGCCTCGAAATAGTTCGAACAAGTTTGTCTTTTTCTCGGCTTGTAGTTTATTTCAAAATGAGTATAGTATGAAACAGATAGTATTGATACTTATGAGTATTCTCAGTTTTAGTTGTTCGTCACAAACTCAACGACAGGCGACAGATACCACCGAACCGGTGAGTAAGAAAATTCTTGTGGCCTATTTTTCTTGTACCGGAACTACCGGGAGGGTGGCAGAATCTATTGCCGGTGCGGTCGATGGCCGGCTTTACCGGATTACTCCTGCCGATGCCTATACTTCGGCCGATCTCGATTGGAATGACAAGTCAAGCCGGAGTTCGGTCGAAATGGCCGACGAGGATTCTCGCCCCGAACTGGGTGGGGAGCCTCTCAATATGAAAGATTACGATATCGTATTTCTCGGCTATCCTATTTGGTGGGACTTGTGTCCGCGTCCGGTCAATACGTTTCTTGAAAAATACGATTTTTCCGGTAAAACCGTTATCCCGTTCGCTACTTCCGGGGGAAGTTCGATAGCCCATAGTGTAAGACAGCTCAGGAAACTTTATCCAAACGTGACTTGGAACGACGGCAAGTTACTCAACGGAGGCGTTGCGGTGGCTACCGAATGGGCTAAGCAGGTTGTTGAAAAGGAAAAATGATGTGGCTGATGAAAGATATTTTATTGATGGATAGTGTTTTAAGATAAAAAACTTTGCCTTTCGCAGGAAACTTTTCATGTGGATTTTTAAAATTTGCAATCTGTTGTAAAATAGATTGTTATAAGTCTTGTTCTTGGGAGGGTATTGATGAAGCAGGAGCTGGTTTGAGTATGGAGGCTTGTTTGGATTGCAGGCGATAGAATGGTAAATGAAAGATTTTTAGGTAAAAATTTTGTCAATTCAAAAAACAGCTCTATATTTGCACTCGCATTTGGAAAGGGCGCCTTACTTTATATATCTAAGGCGCATTTTTATCAAGGGCCCATTCGTCTATCGGCTAGGACGCAAGATTTTCATTCTTGAAAGAGGAGTTCGATTCTCCTATGGGCTACGAATATAAAAATATAATTATTAGGAGACTATTGAGATGGCAAATCATAAATCGTCGGAAAAAAGAATCAGACAAACACAAGTGAGAAATTTGCGTAACCGTTACTATGCAAAGACTGCTCGTAATGCCGTTCGTAAATTGCGTGCTACTACTGTGAAGGAAGAAGCTGCCGCTTTGTATGTAAAAGTTAGTTCGATGTTGGATAAGTTGGCTAAAAAGAATGTGATTCATAAGAACAAAGCTGCTAACTTGAAATCGAAATTGGCTTTACACGTTAATAAGTTGTAATTCCTTGAAATTAAAATCGGCAAGGTTTTCCTTGTCGGGGATAGGTATGGCCCATTCGTCTATCGGCTAGGACGCAAGATTTTCATTCTTGAAAGAGGAGTTCGATTCTCCTATGGGCTACGAATGCGACAGATTTTTTCTGCCGCATTTTTTTGTTTGAATATATAATGGTTGTTTGTTCTGTTGTTTGCGATGTCTAAGTTATGGATACTTTGAAGGTGGACGTTTTTATGGATTTGTATGGGCACTACTTTTTGGAAAAGGATATTCGGTCTGTTCGGCTGATGTTGAATGCTGCTCATAATGATTTGTATTCAATGTTGTTTTCGATTGACTTCAAGGCTCCCGGTAAGGTTCTGTTTCTTTCTTTGTTTTTGGGTGTATGTGGGATTGACCGATTTTATATCGGGGATACATCAATGGGTATTTTCAAATTGCTCACCGGTGGTGGTTTTGGTATAGTCCTTTTCATTGACTGGTTTACTATTTCGAAGGTTACTCGGGAGCGCAATTACGACAAGCTTTTAGCTTGCCTCTATTAAATAGGTCCTTTATAGGGAGTTTTTAGGTGTTAAAATATGCCAATGTTTTCTGTTGCTTTTTTTGTTTGGATATGAGTATGGGGACGGAACATATGGCTCGGTCTCGTGGACCAAAGGGGAGTCGGACTTATGTCATACTCTGATGTCTTTCTTTTTCAAATTTATAATGATTAATGGGAATATACAATAGGGGAGGTGGCACGTAGAGAAGGAGGGGGCGAAAACGACATCTCATCAGTCTGTTTATTCAGTTCTCCCGTTGTGTCGCATAACGGTATAGGGGGAGTGTTCGATGGGCGGGAGGATTAATTTTTAAAATCACCCCAGTGGATTTATTGTTTTCATTTCCTTTCCTGTTATTGATTGATGTCATTTTTCAGGTTCATAGTGTATATGATTTATATCTTTTTGTGAATAAGGTGCTTTCTGTCAGATGGGTTTTTGTTTTTATCCTTATGTTTGAATTTGCTGTTTGGATTCACAATGTCTGGTCGGGGCTATGATTTGAGAGAAACGTCGGTGTGATTATTTCCACCCGGATTATTTCGCTATTCCAACTTTTTTGTGTATTTTTGTTTGTTGGTGGAAATCCGGCTGTTTGAGCCGGATTTTAAGTGTTTCCTGTTGATTTTCTGTTAATAAGAATAGCGCAGGGATAGCTCATAAAAACAAAAAAGATTCGGATAATATGTCAGAAGAAACAGAAAACAAAAGTTATTCAGCCGATAGTATTCAGGTGCTCGAAGGTTTAGAGGCCGTTCGTAAACGCCCTGCCATGTATATCGGCGATATCGGTGTAAAAGGGTTGCATCATTTGGTGTATGAGGTTGTCGATAACTCTATCGACGAAGCTCTTGCCGGATATGCCACTCATATCGAGGTATATATCAACGAAGATAATTCTATCAGGGTTGTCGATAACGGTCGCGGTATTCCTGTCGATATGCACGAGAAAGAGCATAAATCGGCTCTTGAAGTGGTTTTGACGGTATTGCATGCCGGTGGTAAATTCGATAAAGGGTCTTATAAAGTTTCCGGTGGTTTGCACGGTGTGGGTGTATCGTGCGTAAATGCTCTTTCGACTTATTTACGTGCCGAGATTCGCAGGAACGGAAAGATTTATATGCAAGAGTATTCTTGTGGGAAACCTTTGCACGATGTGGAAATTATAGGAGAGACCGAAGAGACGGGTACGACGATTATCTTCCGTCCAGACGATTCGATTTTCACCGTGACGGTTTACGACTATAATATTTTGGCGAATCGTTTGCGCGATTTGGCTTATCTGAATGCGGGGATTACCCTTTCGCTGACGGATAAACGGACGACTAACGATGTCGGCGAGTATCGTAAAGAGGTGTTCTATTCAAAGGAAGGATTAAAAGAGTTCGTTCGTTATATCGACTCGAATAAGGAGCATCTTATCGACGATGTGATTCATATCGCTACCGAGCGTCAGGGAGTGCCTGTGGAGGTCGCTATGACGTACAACACGACGTATAACGAGAATGTCTATTCGTATGTGAACAATATCAATACCATCGAGGGGGGAACTCACTTGACGGGTTTCCGTCGGGGATTGACCCGTACTTTGAAGAAGTATGCCGAGGATTCCAAGATGCTTGAAAAAGTGAAAGTGGAAATCAGCAGCGATGACTTCCGAGAGGGGCTTACAGCCGTTATTTCGGTGAAAGTGATGGAGCCACAATTCGAGGGACAGACCAAAACGAAGTTGGGCAACAGCGAGGTTATCGGGGCTGTGGACACGGCTGTGAGCGAGGCTTTGGCAAATTATTTGGAAGAACATCCGGCTCAGGCGAAAACAATTGTCGAGAAGGTGATTATCGCCGCCACAGCGCGTCATGCAGCTCGCAAGGCTCGTGAGATGGTTCAACGCAAGTCTCCTCTTTCGGGTGGCGGATTGCCCGGTAAATTGGCGGATTGCTCTTCGCGTAACCCTGAGGATTGCGAGATATTCCTTGTCGAAGGGGATTCGGCAGGAGGTTCTGCCAAACAAGGTCGTGATCGTATGTTTCAAGCTATTCTACCGTTGCGCGGTAAGATATTGAATGTGGAAAAAGCGATGGATCACAAGGTCTTCGAAAGTCAGGAAATCAGTAATATGTTCAAGGCTTTGGGTGTGACTATCGGAACGGAAGAAGATTCGAAAGAGGCGAATATCGAGAAGTTGCGCTATCATAAAATCATTATTATGACCGATGCCGATGTGGACGGGGCGCACATTGCCACATTGTTGTTGACGTTCTTTTTCCGTCGTATGCGTCCGTTGTTGGAACAGGGGTATGTTTATTTGGCGACGCCCCCTTTGTACAAATGTAAGAGTAAGCGGGGTAAAACCGAGGAATATTGCTGGACCGACCAACAAAAAGATCAGTTCTGCTTGAAATATTGCGAGGGGAACGAACAGTTGATGGAGACTCAACGATACAAAGGTTTGGGCGAGATGAACCCGCACCAGTTGTGGGAGACGACGATGGATCCCGAAAACCGGATTCTCAAACAGGTGACCATCGATAATGCTGCCGAGGCCGATCGCGTATTCTCGATGTTGATGGGCGAAGATGTAGGTCCGCGTCGCGAGTTTATAGAATCTAATGCGACTTATGCCAATATCGACGCTTAATTCGATGCGATATAGGTCAGCCCGATACGAAATCGGGCTGACTCTGTTTTAAATAGAAGGATTTGAAAATGGTATCGATAGGGGAATGTTTTTCCCTGTCGGTTTATCGATGGATAGGGATTCGTTATGGAACGGAAAGCGTTGAATAGCTTAGGGTATATGGAGCTGGCGGCATTTTTTGTCTTCGGCACATTTTTGTTGGGACTGTATTACGACATTGTGTGGTTGCAATGGGTTACTGCTATTTTGTTTATTTTGCCTATGGCGGGAGTATTGCGCTATCCTTCCCGTTGTAAAGAGAGGCAGGAGCCATTTGTCAAAGCTCGTTTCGCTTGGTCGTTGATAACTATGTTTCTTTATTTGGGTATGGGATTCGGATTGCTTACGATTCTCTGAATTCGTGATTGTGATTGATTGTATCTTTTTTTGTTCTCGTGAATATTTTCGAAACCGCTTTCTGTTGCGGCATGGGAAATTCGATTTTCTTCTTGAATCTTAGAAGCTGTTTTATAAATTTATTGAGAAATAATATTATCATTTCAAGCAGGTATGTTCCGGCCATATTGAGCTCCTGTCTCGCATCTTGAACCCCTTGATTTTTGTCAATAGCCCGCTATTGACTGCATATCTCGGACTCCAATCTGCTTCAACATAGGTCTCAATCTGTCTCGGAATAAATTTAAAACAGCTTCTTAATTTTGTTCTTCTTTTTTCCACAGGAAATCGAGCCAGCCTTTTTTCTTTTCATAAGTTCCTCGTGTGCCGTGTAGCTCTACGAACGTAAGTTCGGGAGAAGCAGGAGCATAGCTGTCGGGGAAGAGCAATATAAAGTTTTTATCTGTGTAATAGGCATTGATTTGATGCGGGACGTGTTCGAGCGAAGGTCGGAAAGAAACAGAGCCGTGTCGAGCCATGATGATTACCATGAGGTCGTCGGGTTGCAATTCTGTTGATAGACGCTTTAATTCATTGCCTCCGTCGGTTTCCTGCATTTCGTATAACACGCTGGTATGATAGCGTTGCAGATAAGCTTGTATTAGAGACAGGGTTTTGGCGTGGCCGTGATAGAAAATCCGCCGGCCTGTATTCTCTCCCATTCGGGCGATGCGTTCTGTCCACCGGTAAAATCCAGCTTCATATTCTGCATTTTCCGGGATAGCGACATGAATGTTGTGCACCCTGTTTATCGGCGTGACGGCATGGAGAATCATGATTTGGCGATCCATTTTGTTCAGTAGATTGAGCAGTACGGGGCCGAAGAACGATTCGTCTTGCGTGGCTCGTATGTGTAGTCCGACGATAATCTCGGAGGCATCGTTTTCTTTCGAAGCATGAAGTATTCCGTTTGATAAGTTAGTCGCCAACCGGTTTTGAGTTTGTAGCGTTACGTCTGCTTTTGCCGCGACTTCTTGTGCTTGCAGTAAAAGTTTTTTCCCTTGTTCGCGGTCTGCTTCACTGCAATTATCATACATTACGTGTAACCCGACCAGCCCGTGTATCTTTTTAGGGTTGCTGACGAGTAAGGCCAAGTAGATAAGGTTTTTAACGTTTTTCTGATTACTGAATGAAATGAGTATTTTTTCGTTGTCCGTACCTGATTGTGTATCGTCGGGCGGCAATTCGCTCAAAGCCATTTTTCGGGCAGCAATGTCGGTCGTTATCGAACTGATGATGCATGTAATGAGAATAAGCACGATCGTACCGTTGAGGACGTCGTCGTTGAGCAGACGGCTACCGTCCGGTAAAACGATGTTGTATCCTACAAGCACGGCTGCGAGAGTTGCCGCTGCCTGAGCATTACTTAGTCCGAACATCAGTTGCCGTTCGATTTTCTTCATGCCGTAGATTTTCTGGGTGGTCCATGCTGCAATCCATTTGGTACTAAGGGCCATGAGGGTCATTACGGCGGCTACTTTCATAGATTCTATATGGCCAAAAAATACTCGTACATCGATTAGCATACCTACGCCGATGAGGAAATAGGGAATGAATAGGGCGTTACCGACAAATTCGAGGTAATTCCTTAAAGGAGAGACCGGGGGAATGAGGCGGTTCAATACCAGTCCCGCAAAGAATGCTCCAAGTATGCCTTCCATTCCGACCAGTTCCATTAAACCGGCAGCGAGGAAAACCATTGCCAGAATGAAGATGAATTGCACGATACCGTCTTCGTATTTCCGTAAAAACCAACGTCCGATGCGGGGGAAGAAGTAGATGATGAAAAGCCCCATCAGAGAGACTTTAAGAATTAATTCCAACCAAGACCAACTGCCTACACTGTCGGTTTTGTACATGCTTCCGACGATGGCGAGAACCAGTAGGGTGAGACTGTCAGTAATGGCAGTGGCCCCTACGGCTATGCTGACGCATCTGTGCCGGGAGACTCCGTATCGGGTAACGATGGGATAGGAAATGAGGGTGTGCGAGGCGTACATACTCGCCAGCAAGATGGAAGAGACAATCCCATATTTCAAGATGAGTATGTTGCTGAAAAAGCCCAAGACGATGGGAATGATAAAGGCGAGTATCCCAAATACGATGGCTTTGCCCCGTATAGCCGGAAAATCTTCCATGTTCATTTCCAAGCCAGCTAAGAACATGATGTAGTAGAGTCCCACCTGTCCGAACAATTCGAAACTGCTGTCGCGGGCCAAGATATCGAATCCATGCTCACCGATGAGAATACCGGCCAGAATCATACCGATGAGATGAGGTATTTTCAGTTTATTCAACAATACAGGGGCGAATAAAATGATGCAGAGCACGAGAAAGAATATCCACGTGGGATTGGTTATCGGTAGATGTTCCCTGAGGTCGAGTAGGGCAGTCATGGATTTCACTTTATTTGTTTTGCAAAGATAGTACAGGTCGAAAGTAGAAGCAAATCCGGTTGATTGTACCGAGGCGTATCTATTTTCGTTTTATACAAAAATAGTGAATTTATTGTTTTTAGAATTTAAATTTACCGAAGTAACGATAAAAATTTTTTTCAGGAGATAATCCATCTCCGTTCCATGAGAACAAATTTACCATACACCATCGTGCATGGTAAATCGATGTTTAGAGCTAATTTAATCGATGAAAGAGTGGCGACCGGTTGCTAAAAGATGTATTGAATGCCTACCAGATAGCCGATGAACAGTTGTTGTAGCCGATTGTCGGTGTGCTTTTTCCACAAGTTGTTCTGCGGAAATAGCGTTTGGTTGTTCATCTCGTTGGTTGTCAAATAATTGAGACTTGCTCCGCCGAATATGTTATAGTGCTTTTTTATTTTGAACGAAGGTAGCAAGGAATAACTTGCGTTTAAAAAGGGTTTATCGGAGGTTGCCGTGGAAGTTACTTTAAATTCATTGTTTATCTGAAACCAAGAGTAACAAGGTATGTGTACACCGTATCCAGCTTCCGCAACGGTCTTGTTGTCGCCGGATAATTTGTGGTTATATCCGAAACCGATAATACCGTATGTGTATTTCCCTCCTGAGCGGAACGAGACGATACCGTTACCCAATATGTCATAAGTGAGGGCTATACCCATCTCTCCGCGCTTGACTATATTGACGAGCCCAATGGGGCAATCGCTTTCTTCGGCGATATTAAGAAGTCCGGCGAATTGTACTCCTCGGACTTTCCCGGCGATATTAAGGAGCCCTGCGAATTGCAGGCCGGTTATATCTTTCGAGGTATTGAGTAATCCGGCAAATTGTACACCTTTGAAATTTCCATTTATGGCGTTGTTCAATCCGGCAAAAGCGACGCCTCTCGATTCTCCCGCCGAGTAATTGGTGATCCCGGCGAGTTGTACACCTTTGTAGGTTCCTTTGGTAATATTGGTCATTCCGGCGAAGGCGACACCTTGTCCCTGTTTGCCTATATAATTGGATATGCCGGCAAATTGTAATCCCCGGGCTTCGTTGGCTATGACATTACTGATCGAGGCAAATGTAAAATTCTTTTCGTTAGCAGACATACCTGCCAATATACTGAAAGAGGCTCCGTTGGTGTATTGCGATGCATTTATTCCATTGGAACTCAGCGGAGGCATGAAACTGAAATGGAAAGGGACGTATTTCCCTTGATTCATTTGGGCGGACAAGTGGAAAACGGTTAAGAGAATGATAAAAACAGATTGGATTTTTTTCATTTTCATAATCTTTGGAATTTTTGTATCGACTTGTGTAACGGTAATTCCCGAAACGGGCACAAAGTTATAAAAAATTTTAATGGTGTAAACGAGCCGTCACGGGTTCGTTTTAATCTGTTATATTATTAAAATTTTTATAAACCGCTTCAAATACATCGTTGAAAAAATTTGAAACAGCTTTATGAATAAAATTTGTTTCTGTCTTTATTTCCGTTATCTTTGTTATACTAAAATGCGGGCAGGGTACACTTGGTATTCGTCGGGAGAAATTCGATGTTTTTACCGTTTACTCCGTTTTCCGTATCATTAAGAACAATGTTAAAACCCCTATATCATGAAACAAGGAAAAAGGAAAGGTTCAAAGAGAATCAAGAAAGAAGATATGTTGGCCTCGGTGGTCGAATTCTTCAACCAAGACAGGAAGCGGGCGTTTAATTACAAACAGGTCGCACATGGGGTTGGAGCTACTACTACACCTCAAAAACAGATGGTATTCCAGTTGCTCGAAGGCATGGCGGAGCAGAATTTTCTGATAGAAGTTTCTCCGGGTAAATACAAGGCGAACAGTCGGGGAACGGAGGTTATAGGTCGGTTCGAACGGCGTGTCAATGGGAAAAATCATGTGATTACCGATGACGATGAGTCGATATTCATCGCCGAGCGTAATGCCATGCATGCGATGGACGGCGACCGGGTGAGGGTATTGGTCTATGCCAAGCGCAGAGGGCACGATGCCGAAGGCGAGGTGGTCGAGATTGTCGAAAAGACTCCCCAGATATTTGTCGGAACGTTGGAGGTACAGAAACATTTTGCATTCCTGCTGACCGATAATAAGGTGTTGGCAAATGATATATTTATTCCGAAAACGGCACTTAAAGGCGGAAAAACCGGAGATAAGGCCGTCGTGCGTATCACCGAATGGCCCGATCGGGCCCGCAATCCGTATGGAGAGGTCGTGGATATATTGGGACCTGCCGGAGAAAACAATACCGAAATACATGCCATATTGGCGGAATTCGGATTGCCGTATCGTTACCCCGAAGCAGTGGAAAAAGCGGCTAATAAGATTCCTGACGCGATAACCGACGAAGAGATTGCAGCACGGGAAGATTTCAGACAGGTAACGACATTTACCATAGACCCGAAGGATGCCAAAGATTTCGACGATGCCCTTTCTATCCGCCGATTATCGAACGGAAATTGGGAGGTTGGCGTGCATATAGCCGATGTGAGTTATTATGTAAAACCCGGCAGTATCATCGACAAGGAGGCCGAAAGTCGGGGAACCTCGGTCTATCTGGTGGATCGTGTCGTGCCGATGTTGCCCGAACGATTGTGCAACGAAATCTGTTCGTTGCGTCCCGACGAGGATAAACTTACGTTCTCTTGTATTTTCGAGCTGAACGGTAATGCCGAGGTCCAGAAGTCGCATATCGCTCGTACGGTGATTCGGTCTAATCGCCGGTTTGCTTATGAGGAGGCGCAAGAGGTGATAGAGACCGGAGAAGGAGATTATAAAGAGGAAATATTGGCTTTGAACGATTTGGCGCAGAAGTTGCGGAAGCGCCGTTTTGACAACGGTTCTATCAATTTCGACCGTCATGAGGTTAAGTTTGACATAGATGAAAGTGGCAAGCCGATAGGGGTTTATTTCAAGGTATCTAAGGAGGCGAACAAGCTGATCGAAGAGTTTATGCTTCTGGCGAATCGCACGGTAGCAGAATTTATCGGTAAACCCAAAGACGGGAAAAAGCCCAAAGCTTTTGTCTATCGGGTACACGACTTGCCCGATCCCGACAAGATGGCTTCGTTCGCCGCTTTTATCACCCGATTCGGTTATAAAATCAAGACCGAGGGCAGCAAAGCGGACCTTTCGAAGGGCATCAATAGTTTGTTGGCCAACGTACAAGGAAAGCCGGAAGAAAATTTGGTGGAGACGATAGCTATACGAGCTATGGCGAAGGCGGTCTATACGACTGTAAATATCGGTCATTACGGGTTGTCTTTCGACTATTATACCCATTTTACTTCTCCCATACGTCGTTATCCCGACTTAATGGTGCATCGATTATTGGAGCGTTATATGGCGGGCGGACGTAGCGTGAATATTCAGTCGCTCGAAGACGAATGTAAACATGCTTCGGATATGGAGCAGCTTGCTGCCAACGCAGAGCGGGCTTCTATCAAGTATAAACAGGTAGAGTTTATGGGCGAACGTTTGGGCGAGGAGTACGACGGCGTTATTTCGGGTATTACCGAATGGGGTTTGTATGTCGAAATCAACGAGAATAAATGCGAGGGACTTGTGCCGATACGTGACCTCGAAGACGACTATTACGAGTTCGACGAGAAGAATTATTGTCTGATGGGGCGTCGCAAGCACCGGATATACCGCTTGGGTGATCCTATTCGTATCAAGGTAGCTCGTGCGAACTTGGAGCGGAAACAGCTCGATTTCGCTTTGGTAGAGTAGTTTGTCCGATAGAAGAGATCGTATAGATGGAGGTGTGTCAAAACTAAAATGTCCCCTCCGAAAAGTTATAGATTGTAACTATGACATTTAAAAAGGGTCGTATCAAGCTCTGTATTGAGTAATGATACGACCCTTTTTTAGCCTTTTGAGGGCACTCAAATTTCAAATTATAAGTTCATATCTTCAAAAATTGAGTTTTGACACACCCTCATATCTATTTCTTAAAAAGGTTGTAAAAAGGGAGTTATTCTTTTTTTTACTCTTTTTTAGCGTTATCTTTGCATAATGCGAAAATGGGCTGTGTCTCGGTATAACCAAGTGCGCTTGTTTCTACTCCCGGCTTGCTTTATTTTTGCATTATACGAAAAATCAGCGGTGAGAGATAGATATTTATGGAAGAGAATACGAATATAAATTCTGAGTTCGAGTACGGCTCCGATGCCATTAAGACGCTCGATTGGAAGGAGCATATCCGTCGCCGCCCCGGTATGTATATCGGGAAGTTGGGGGACGGTTCTCATGCCGATGACGGCATTTATGTATTGTTGAAGGAGGTTCTCGACAATGCTCTCGACGAGCACATGATGGGCTTCGGCAAACAGATTGTCGTGGAGATTTCGAGCGAGGTCGTTTCGGTGAGGGATTATGGTCGGGGTATACCTCTCGACAAAGTGAAAGATGTCTCTTCCAAGATGAATACGGGCGGAAAGTACGATTCGAAGGCATTTAAAAAGTCTGTCGGTCTGAACGGTGTCGGTATCAAGGCGGTCAATGCTTTGTCGTCGAGCTTTTTCATACAGTCTTATCGCGACGGAATGAGTAACTCGGTGAGTTATGCTTGCGGAGAAGTGGTCTCGGAGAGCGGTTTGACGCCTACCGACGAGCCGAACGGTACATTGGTTCAGTTTTCTCCCGATAGAACGATTTTTAAAAATTATGCTTACCGGGAGGAATTGATAGAGCCGTTGCTTAAAAACTATGTGTTCTTAAATACGGGACTGACCATTTTGTTGAACGGACGTAAATTCCATTCCCGTAATGGATTGGTCGATTTGTTGAACGAATACATGACGACCGAACCTTTATATCCCATTATTCATTTGTCGGGAGCGGATATAGAGGTGGTTATCACGCACAGCAACCAGTATGGCGAGGAATATTATTCGTTTGTGAACGGGCAACATACGACGCAGGGAGGAACGCACTTGACTGCTTTCAGAGAGGCGGCTACCCGCACGATTAAGGAGTTTTATGCCAAGAATTTCGAATATACCGATATTCGTAACGGTATGGTAGCGGCAATCAGTATCAAGGTGGAAGAACCTGTATTCGAGTCGCAAACCAAGACAAAGCTCGGTTCGAAAGACGTGGGACCCGAGGGACCGACCATCGCAAAGTTCATCGGCGATTTCTTGAAAAAGGAATTGGATAATTATCTGCATAAAAACGGCGAAGTGGCCGATGTGATGCTGAAAAAGATATTGGCATCGGAAAAGGAACGCAAAGCGATAGCGGGGGTTACGAAGTTGGCACGGGAGCGTGCGAAGAAAGCGAATTTGAATAACCGCAAGTTGCGTGATTGCCGCATACACTACAACGATACCAAAGGCGACCGGCAGGACGAGAGTTGTATTTTCATTACCGAGGGGGACTCGGCGAGCGGTTCGATTACCAAGATTCGTAATGTGGAGACGCAAGCGGTTTTCTCTTTGCGGGGTAAGCCGTTGAATACTTACGGACTGACTCAAAAGGTCGTTTATGAGAACGAGGAGTTCAACTTGCTGCAAGCTGCCCTTAATATAGAGGACGGTATCGAGGGGCTCCGGTATAATAAGGTGATTATCGCAACCGATGCCGATGTGGACGGTATGCATATCCGCTTGCTGATGATTACTTTTCTTTTGCAATTTTTCCCCGACCTTATCAAGAAAGGGCATGTTTATATTTTACAGACTCCGCTGTTTCGCGTGAGAAATAAAAAAGAAACACATTATTGCTATACAGACGAGGAACGGCTCGCCGCTATCAAGAAGTGCGGAGCAAACCCCGAAGTGACACGATTCAAAGGATTGGGTGAGATTTCGCCCGACGAGTTCCGTCAGTTTATCGGACCGGATATGCGTCTCGACCGAGTATCGCTGCGTAAGGAGGATTTGGTGAAAGATTTGCTCGAATTTTATATGGGCAAGAACACCATGGAAAGACAAAACTTTATTATACAAAATCTGGTTATAGAAGATGACACCAATCTCGTCTAAAAGGATAGCTGTGTTCCCGGGAACATTCGACCCTTTTACTCTCGGTCATATGTCGATTGTGAGCAGGGGGCTCGAATTGCTCGATGAAGTGGTCATAGCCATAGGTATCAATGATTCGAAACGTACTTATTTCACCGTGGAACAGCGGTTGGAAATGTTGAGGGATTTGTTTCGGGATAATCCTCGGATTCGAGTCGTTTCGTACGACAGCCTCACCATCGACCTTGCGAAGCAATGGAATGCCCGGTTTATTCTGCGGGGTATCCGGTCGGTGAATGACTTCGAGTATGAGAAGACTATCGCCGACGTGAACCGGAAATTATCGGGGGTAGAGACGATAATTTTGTTTACCGAGCCGGAATTGACTCATATCAGTTCTACCATTGTGCGGGAGCTTTTAAGGTTCGGTCACAGTGTCGATGAATTTGTTCCCAAAGGGTTGAAATTAGTATAATTTTAAGTTGAAGATGAAAAGACTATTTTTTATCATATTCCTACCCGTGATAGCGGTGGGCGCCATGTGGTCGCAAGGCCAAAGCGAAGGAATGCGAAAACTCAGTCTGGCCGATTTCGCCATAACGAATTTGTATGTCGATGAGGTAGACGAGAATAAGTTGGTGGAGGATGCCATTCGGGGTATGCTCGATAAACTCGATCCGCATTCGACCTACACGACAGCCGAGGAGACTCGGGAGATGAACGAGCCTTTACAGGGTAATTTCAGCGGAGTGGGTATCCAGTTCAATATGAATAAAGATACGTTGTATGTGATACAGACTATCGTTGGCGGACCTTCGGAAAAGGTGGGAATATTGGCGGGTGACCGTATCATCGCTGTAAACGATACAACCATAGCCGGAGTAAAGATGAAAAATACCGACATCATGAAACGGCTACGCGGGGAATCGGGTACGGTGGTGCGGGTGACCGTATTGCGCAAAGGGGTGAAGGAGCCTATCGAATTCAGAATCGTACGCGATAAAATACCTATTTACAGTATCGATGCATCTTATATGGCCGATAAAGAAACGGGCTATATACGGGTGAGCCGTTTTGCCGTGACGACAGACAAGGAATTTTCTGATGCCATTAAGGGGCTGAAAAAGAAGGGCATGAAAAATCTTATTGTCGACTTGCAAGGCAACGGCGGTGGATTCTTGACCAGTGCTATCGCTATGGCCGACGAGTTTTTGGACGACGGGCAGTCGATCGTTTATACCGAGGGACGCCGTTCTCCACGGGACGATGCTTTCGCTTCGAAACGGGGGCAGTTCCAAAAGGGGAAATTAGTTTTGCTGGTCGATGAGAGCTCGGCTTCGGCAAGTGAAATCCTTTCGGGAGCGATTCAAGATTGGGACCGGGGTATAATCGTAGGGCGTCGTACTTTCGGAAAAGGTTTGGTTCAGCGTCCCATACCATTCCCCGACGGATCGATGATAAGGTTGACTGTCGCCCGATATTATACGCCTTCTGGCAGGAGTATACAGAAGCCTTATGACAAAGGTCACGAGGCATATGAGCGGGAATTGCTAGACCGGTTCAATCATGGAGAGCTTATTTATACCGATAGCATTCACTTCCCGGATTCGTTGCAATTCCAAACTTTGAAGAGTAAACGTACGGTATATGGCGGCGGGGGTATTATGCCCGATATTTTTATACCGTTAGACACGACGATTTATACCGATTTCCATCGGGATTTGTTGGCGAAAGGGGTATTGAATCAATATCCGGTCAATTATCTCGACAGCCATCGGAAAGAGTTGATGAATAAGTATAAAAAGGTGGACCAATTTGTCGAAGAATTTGCGGTTACGGACGATATGCTCGCTGAATTGTTGAAGATGGGAGAAGCCGAAAAGGTGAAATATAACGAGGAGCAGTATCGGAAATCCAAAGGGTTGATAACTTTGCAGATAAAGGCTCTTATTGCCCGGGATATGTTCGACACGGCTGCCTATTTCAGAGTAATGAATCCTCGAAATCCCTCGTTCGTCAAGGCTATGGAAATTATCGAAAATGACGATATATATGCGAGGTTGTTATCTGTTAGGGAGTAGGGGTGATAAAATAGCCATGCTATGAAAAAGATTTTAATCGGGGAAGTGCTTCTGTTTGCCACATTGGTTTTGTCTTTTTCCGAGGCTTACGCCCGTTCAGTTCATCTGCTCCCTCGTTCTCAACAGCTTTTTATAAAGGAGGAGGGATATTTCGAGTTGAATCGTCCGGTATCTTTGTCCGATCCTACTCATTGTACGCTTCTGCTCGATTTTTTGGAGACCACGGGTTGTTCCGTCGATCCGGATGCGTCGGCATCGATCGAAGTAGCTCTCGTGGAATGTATCGACGGTTCTTATGATTATGAGTTGGCGGGTTATCCGAGCGAAGCATACTCTCTCGATGTTACGGAAAACTCAATATCTATTTCGGCGGTGACTCCGACAGGTGTGATTCGAGCAGTGAGTACATTGTTTCAACTTGCCGAAGGGTATCATGATCATGCGCGAATAGAAGTTTTATCCATGAAAGACTGGCCGGCATTCAAGTTGCGCGGTTTCATGCATGATACAGGGCGTTCTTTCATTACGGTCGATGAAATAAAAAAAGAACTCGATCTGTTATCTATATTTAAAATCAATACATTTCATTGGCATTTGACCGAGAATCAAGCGTGGAGGTTTGAGGTGAAAGCATATCCGCAACTCACTTCGTCGGCATCGATGACGAGATTCGCAGGCCAGTACTATACACAGGACCAATGCCGGGAAGTGGAGGCATACGCTGCCGAGCGGGGTATCGTGATTATTCCCGAAATAGATATGCCGGGGCATAGCGAAGCTTTCACGAGGGCTATGGGACATTCGATGCAGACAGAGCGGGGGGTAGATGAACTTCGAGTGATATTGGGTGAAGTCGCCGATGTTTTTCATCGGGCTCCTTATATACATATAGGAGCCGATGAACAAACGATAACTTATCCCGGTTTTCTCGATACGATAATCGATGAGGTTCATGCTTTGGGTAAAAAAGTTATCGTGTGGAACCCGATAAGCGGTGTGACGATTTCTCCCGATTCAGGGATTGATATGACACAAATGTGGAGTACGGCCGGTCGTGTGGTCAGGGGTATACCCAATATCGACTGTCGGTATAATTATACCAATCATTTCGATGTATTTGCCGATTTGGTGGGTATTTATAAAAGCAACATATACTATCGTTCTTGCGGCTCTCCCGATGTGGCCGGTACTATATCGGCCTATTGGAACGATCGTAAGATGCCGAATGAAAAGGACATTTTGTCCCAAAATAATTTTTATGCCAATGTGCTTGCGAGTGCGGAGCGGGCTTGGATAGGCGGAGGCAAGCGATATATCGAGGAAGGCGGTGTCGTGCTTCCGAACGAAGGAGATGAATATGAAGAATTTGCCGATTGGGAGCGTCGTTTCTTATATCATAAAGCCCATAGGCTGAGCGATGAGCCTATTCCTTATGTGAAACAGACTCACGTGCGTTGGTGTGTGACAGATGCTTTTCCCAACAATGGAGATGCAAAGGCTTCTTTCCCTCCCGAAATTGAAGGCCCGAGAGACTCTTACAACTATGAGGGCGAGACTTATAACACGTCGGTGCTTACCGGCGCCGGAATCTATTTACGCCATACGTGGGGTGATATCGTTCCTGCGCATTTCAAGGGAACTCAACCGAACGTTACGGCTTATGCATGGACTTTTGTTTATTCTCCTGAAAGTAGGGAAGCTGGTGCACTCATCGAGTTCCAGAATTACAGTCGCTCTGAGAAGGATTTACCCCCCGAAGCGGGGCGGTGGGATCGCAAGGGTTCGAGAATTTGGATTAACGATGTGGAGATATTTCCCCCAGCATGGGCAAATTCGGGAAAAGATATTACTCATGAAACCGATTTGATGAATGAGAATATGACAGCTCAGTCTCCGCAAAAGGTCTATCTCAAAGCGGGTTGGAATAAGGTGTTTCTTAAGTTGCCGTATGTTCCCGTTCAGGGTATTCGTCTAAACAAATGGATGTTTACGTTTGTCCTCACCGATCTCGATGGTCGTAACGCTCTCGATGATATTATTTATTCGCCTATATTGAAATTGTAATTTCTATCTTTCTGTTCGGCCGAGATAGGGAACGGAATATGAATACGAGGGAATCGTTGAATTTAAGGGGATATGATGATTCCTTTTCTCAGATGCCCTCGGCGGATATCGTTTCTTCTGTATTTCTTCTATATCGTTCAATGAAATGACACAGAGAAAAAGACGATGAAGTCATTCCTTCTATTGTTATCTACCACCGCTTTACCATATATGGTAAAGCGGTGGTTTAATCTGCTTTTTCGTTGGCTTTGTATATTATGGAATATGGTCAAGGTAGAAGCCCTTTATTTCTTTTTCCCGATCGTCCACGGAAGATATTTATTCACGAAGGGAATGAGGAGATATATGACGAGCAGGGTGAGTGCGACGTCGATGTATCCGGTGAATACTTCCCGATGCCCGAATATTCTCATAATGGCTCGTTTGAAAGGAATTTGTATGAGAATATGTATGCAGAGGATAAAGAGAGTAGATGTTCCTAAGGTACGAACAATCGCACATATATAGTTCTTGTTGTCGTTGAAATAGGAAAGGGCGGACATGAAACAAAGAAACAGGACGATGGCTTTTAGGAAAAAATAGGCAGGCAGATTACAGTCGATGGCTTGTAAGCCGATGAAAGCGACGAGGGTTGTCAGTACAATGATGTATTTTGATGGGTAGTCGAGAATCAAGCGAGATAATTTCAGACCGAACAAGTTGCCGATTATGAAATAGGGCAACCATTGCACTGCGTTATTGAACATGAAAATGGTCGGGTAAGATTTGATTTCCTCGTTCCAGATCATGATTACTGCGGTCAATATGAGATATATGATTGTCCGGTATTTTTTCGGAGTGATCTTGTTCATGCACCAGTATATCAGTTGCATGATGAACAAGCAAAATATGAACCAGAGCGGAACATTGACGAATAGATAATCGCTTTTGTTTGTTATGTCGAATACATCGAAGATACACCCCCAATCGAAGTTGTTGAGCGTACGGTAATCCCAAAGGTTAAAAATGATTCGGAACGGGTAGGATAGGAGGTAGAAGAAAGTGAATGGGATAATGAGCGTTTTGACTTTCTTTTTTAGGAAAGCGGGAAATGGTTCTTCTTTGAAAAAGAATCCGGAGAGAAAGAAAAAAAGTGCATTTATGTAGGTTACATTGTACCATTGCGGGTGTACAGTGTGACTCCATACGACACCGATGATGGCGATTCCTTTAATAAGATCGATGTAATCGATTCGTTTTGAAGAGGTTGGTTTTACTCCCCTCCTAATTGTTAAAACTTGTTTATTCATACTATTCTGTTGTTTGAGATAATTTCGTGTCCTGTTTTTGTCGTTGTCTCCCGATAGCCCACGGGATATATTTCTCGGTGAAAGGTATAAGAAAGTATATGAGGAGCATAGTAAGCGCAAGGCAGATTAATCCGGTGAGTAAGTCCGGTTTTCCGGTGATGGCGCGTGCCATCGATTGTATAGGGGCTAATAGGAGTACATGAATACCCATGATAAAGAGTGATGATTTCCCGAAATATCGGACTGTCGTCCATATCATCGAGCGGCTGTTTTCGAAGCAAGACAGTAGGGAAAGTATTGCTACGAATATGGTCAATGCTTTGATAAAGGCAAGGATAGAGGTATCGATCGGCAAGTATTGGAACCCGATGAACAGGGCAAAACATGTCGGGGCGAGGAGATATTTCAGAGAGGACTTGGAAAGAAATCGGGCTATTTGTAGTCCGAAAAGGTTTCCAGCAATAAAATAGGGGAGACACTCGATGGCGATATTGAACATAAACGGTGTGTGCCAAGACTCGATTGTGCCGTAACCAGCGTATAGGGCAGCTAAGATTACCAAGAACCAGCAGCTGCGGTATTTATTACGGGGTATTACTCTGTTTAGACACCAAAAGATAATTTGCATGACGAACAGGCAGACGAGAAACCACAGAGGTATGTTCACTGTGAGGTAGTCGGGTGTATTGGAAATGGAAAAAATTTCCAACAGGCTATCCCATGCGAATCCGTGTAGGGTGCGAAAGTGTCCGAAATAGAAGGCCATTCGGGCGAGATAGGAAAGTATGTAAAAGAAAAGGAACGGAATAAGTATGGTTCGGATTTTCTTTTTTAGAAAGGGAATGAATGGCTCGTCTTTGAAAAAGATTCCCGATAAGATGAAGAAAAGCGCGCTTATGTGAATGAGATCGCACCATTGCGGGTGAAAGGTGTGTTTCCACACGATTCCCAGAATGGCGATTCCTTTGAACAGATCGATACTGTCGATTCGTTTTTGTGCAGGCGATTTTACGCTTCTCGATTTGTCACAGTTTGTATTCAATGTGCGTTGGTGTTTATAACGATATGAAGGATTGAACCGAGATATTACCCTCCCCTCGCCTTGTTTGGACGAGTATAAATGCGATTACAGTGCTGATTATGGCTACGATCAGCTGCGCTTCGATGCCCCCCAGCAGGGCGCATACCATCGCTATCAGGCAGCCTGCCGCCAAACAGAATGTCGCTATCATGGAAGTAAGTAGTTCTATGATAATGAGTATGGTTGCAATGATGAGCCACAAGAACCAACTTGATATGATTATGTCCATCGCAATTTGAAATCGGATCGTTTTTCCGAGGTTATGTGTCTGTTGTTTATGTACAAATATAATGGGAATATCGATAAATTGAAAGGGTATCGATATTTTTTATAAGAAAGGGAGCTGTGCCGCGGCACAGCTCCCTTTTCCTGTATAGGAGAAATTGTTATTTCAATCCCCGGTTGCGAAGCAGGGCATCGGGATTAGGCTCTGCTCCACGGAATTGGCGATAAAGTTTCATGGGGTCCTCGCTCCCGCCTTTTTCGAGAATGTTTTCACGGAATGCTTTGGCTGTTGCCGGGTCGAAGATACCGTGTTCTCTGAATGCGTCGAAAGCATCGGCATCGAGAACTTCGGCCCAGATGTAGCTGTAATATCCTGCACAGTAATCGTTGGTGAAGATGTGCGAGAAGTAGGTGCTACGGTAGCGATAGGTGATTTCGTTGATGAGTCCGACGGATTGCGCTACTTCTTTTTCGAATTGGCGCACATCGTATTCTTTAACTTCGTCTATTTCGTGCCAACGCATGTCGAGGATAGCCGCAGCTAAAAATTCGGTGGTGGCGAATCCTTGATTGAATTTAGAGGCTGCCTCCATTTTGGCGATTAACGAGTCGGGTATGATTTCGCCAGTTTGATAATGTTTGGCATATAATTTCAAGACTTCGGGGTGAGTTGCCCAGTGTTCGTTGATTTGCGACGGTAGCTCTACGAAATCGCGTGCGACACTGGTTCCGCTTACCGAGGGGTAGTGGCAACGGGTGAGCATGCCGTGCAGGGCATGTCCGAATTCGTGGAAAAGGGTTTGCACTTCGTCGATGGTAAGCAAAGAGGGAGTATCGGCGGTAGGTTTGGTGAAGTTGGCCACGTTGTAAACGATGGGGCGTACTTCTTTACCGTCTTGTACATAGGCTTCACGGAAGTTGTACATCCAAGCTCCGGCACGTTTCCCGGCACGGGGGAAGTAATCGGTATAGAATACGGCCAAATGTTTGCCGTCGGCATCTTTCACTTCGAATGCGCGGACATCGGGGTGATAGACCGGCATATCTTTCAATTCGGTGATAGTGATTCCGTATAATTTATTGGCAACCATGAACGCACCTTCACGTACGTTGTCGAGGCTGAAATAGGGTTTCAGTTCGTCTTCGTTCAAATCGTATTTGGCTTTGCGTACTTTTTCGGCATAGTACCACCAATCCCACGGGGCGAGTTTGAAACCGCCGCCTTCGGCGTCGATGATCTTTTGCATGTCGGCTACTTCTTCTTTTGCACGAGGTATCGCATAAGCCCATACCCGATTGATGAGATCGTTGACGTTCGCATCGGTTTTTGCCATACGATCGTCGAGGGCAAAGTCGGCGTAGGTATTGAATCCCAGTAAATTGGCCTTCTTTAAACGGAGGTTGACCATTTTCGATACGATTTCTTTATTGTCGAATTCGTTGTCGTTGTCGGCTTTGTTGATATAGGCTTTATAAACTTTTTCGCGTAAATTGCGGTTATCGGCGTATTGCAGGAATGGGATGCGACTGGGCGCATCGAGGGTAAATACCCATTTACCGGCTTTGTTGCGAGCAGCCGCTTCGTCGGCTGCTGCCGTGACTACTGCCTCGGGCAAGCCTGCGAGGTCGGTTTCATTGTCGATGACCAGTTCAAAAGCGTTTGATTCGGCTAAGGCATTGTCTCCGTATTGTATGGAAAGCATAGCCAATTCTTTGTTAATCTCGCGAAGCGTGGCTTTATCTTCTTCGGAGAGAAGAGCACCCGCACGAACAAAGTCTTTGTAGTGGTTTTCGAGAACTTTCATCTGTTCGGTGTCGAGGTTCTCTTTATCCCGGTTCTCGTATACAGTTTTAATTCGGGCAAAGAGTTCTCCGTTGAGCGAGATGTTGTCGTAATGCTCGGTCAGTTTGGGCGAAATCTCTTTGGCGATGGCTTGGAGTTCGTCGTTCGTTTCCGCCTCGGTCAAACTGCTGAATATCAGATTGACCTGAGTCAGTAGCATACCGCTGAATTCGAGCGGTTCGATGGTGTTTTTGAATGTAGGAGCCTCGGGGTTGGCAATGATTGCGGCAATTTCGGCATCGTGCTGACGGATGCCTTCTTCAAAAGCCGGCAAGTAGTGCTCGGGCTTTATTTGTTCGAACGGTGGAACCCCGAAAGGAGTGCTGAACTCGCTAAGCAGCGGATTCTCTTTTTGATTGCAAGAGATCATCATAAGACAAGTTAACGATGTTACTAAAAGTTTTTTCATGAGGTATAATATTACTGTGTTAATGATTTTCGGAATTTTCCCATACAAACCTTGTGACAAGGGGATAATGGTCTGAACTTTTATGTCGTTGGCGGACAAGCCATCGGGCTTCCATATTGCCTTTGTATAGGATATGGTCGATGCGGAACCAGAAGCGATTGGCGTGATATGTGATTCCCGGTCCTAATCCCAATTCGTTGTAGGCGTCGCGAAAACCCATACTGTGGAACTTCCGGACGGAATAGGATAAGGGTGAGTCGTTGAAGTCGCCGCAGACGATGATATTACCGGGAATGTTTTGTATTTTCTCGGCTGTCAGGTCGGCTTGGCGATTTCGAATCTCGGCTGCGTTCATGAGTTTGGACAACAAGTGTTTCTTTATTTCGTCCAGTCGGTCGGTATTCGGGTGTGCCGTGATTTCATGATATAGTTCTTTGTCGGTTTGAGTCAATCCGATAGACTCCATGTGTTGGTTGACAACGGTGACTGTATGGTCTTCTATCTTTACCCGGTAAATGGCGATGGCGCTCGACTCGGAATATACCGTATCGAACAACAATGTCGCCGGGTATTTCGACAGGAAGTTCATACCGTGGGTCGTAGGAATGCGGTAGGGATACAGAGTGTGTATACTGTCTATTTGTTCTCCGGTGATTTTTAATCCCGGATTCGGAGCGAGCAGACCCGGACTTTCCTGCAAGCAAACGAGATCGGCATTTTGCGAGAGGATAAAGGAAAGGGTTCGGTTTTGTCGGGTATCTGTTCCTTCATAATCGAGGAAGAAGTAGGCATTGTAAGTCATCAGGGAAAAACCGGGTTGGCTGTTGTCTATCGGCTGAGGTTTATGTACCGGACAGTATCGGGCTATTCCTCCCCAAGAGATGACCAGTGCGGCGAGCGGAACCCATATATAACGGGGATTATAGGCGAGCCATATAAAAAAGAACGCTATGCAGGCAAACAGATTCAGCGGAAATAAGAGTTCGACCAGTGTACCTATACGAGAGGGAAAGTATGCCGAGTAGGAGCCGATGACGAGCAAAAGCCCCCATAGCAGATTGAGCAGCAATAATATGACTTTGACGACATGTTTCATTACCACGTTATTTTTTCCCGGCTTCGAACAGTCTTTTCTTTTCTTCGGCAGAGAGCGAGGTATACCCCGATTTTTTTATTTTGTCGAGAATCGAATCGATTTCGTCGTTTTCTTTCTTTTTGCGGGCTCGGTATTCCATATCGGTCTCAGGCCGGGAAGAGGATCGGTTCGAAGGTCGTGACACTTTGATTTTCGGGCGGGGTTTGAATCCCGTTACGATTTTGTCGATGAGTTTGTTGACAGGCGCCGTCAAATCTTTCCCTTTTTCCCATCGCACAATAAACCAGTAACCGAGAAGGGCTCCTCCGAGGTGAGCGATGTGCCCTCCTCCGTTGGCCGATGTGACACTCAACAAGTCAATGATGATAGTAACCAGAGCAATGTATTTCAAAGATATAGCTCCGAGAAAAAGCAGGTTGACTTTGTAGTCGGGCATTCGGAATGCCGTGGCTACGACGATGGCGATTATCGAGGCAGAGGCTCCGCACATCAATCCTTCTTTGCCATCGAAATAGGGAAACAAATTGTACGAAAGCAGATATAATAAACCACCGGCTATACCTCCTAAAAGATATAGCCCTACCATTTGTTTTTCACTGAACGACATGAGAAATATTTGCCCGAACCAATATAGCCAAAGCATGTTGAACAGAATGTGCCATACATCGTAATGGACGAACATGTATGTGAGCAGAGTCCACGAATGGGTGATGAACTCATAGGGTATCGATGGCATTTCGATGAAGGGCAATATGACATATCCGTCGATATTGAACAGCATCAAAACGACCCATGTGAGCCTCAGTAGCAGAAAGATCGCTACGTTGATATAGATGAGTTTCAGCAATACGGAGCCTTGCCGGAATTGCTGTTTCAGTTTGTCAATAATAGAATCCGCCACCGCCTATTCCTTTCTTTTTCCAATAACGAATCAAGAAGAAGCCGAAGAGCATGCCGCCTAAATGTGCAAAGTGAGCCACGCTGCTCATGCTTCCGCTGACACCGAAGAATAATTCGAGTAACCCGTAAAAGATGACAAAGTATTTTGCCTTGATGGGAATGGGTATGAATATGATGAACAACGGAGCATTCGGAAATAACATGCCGAAAGCCAATAAAATACCGAATGCTGCGCCAGAAGCTCCTACGGTTATAAAGTTGTTGAGTAGTTGGGACGTCTGTTCCCAGCCGTACAATGCTACGGTTTCCGATATGGCTGAACGTAGTTCGAAGTACCATGCCGCTTCTTGCACCAATGCCGCTCCCATTCCTGTGGTAATGTAGTAGAATAGAAAACGTTTCCCTCCCCATACGGCTTCGAGAGTTCTACCGAACATGAAAACGGAGAACATATTGAAGAAAATATGTTCTATTCCGCTGGTGTCGTGTAAAAACATGTAGGTAATCAATTGCACGACATTGAAATCGTCGGCTGCAAAATAGTGTAACCCCAGCCAATAGTTCAAATTTATTCCGGCAATTTTAGGTAGAGTTAAAGCTGCCAGCCACACGATGAAGTTAACGATAATCAAGTTGAGTGTCACCGGTGGTATAGATCCCAAAAATGACCTGTTTTGCATATATTAAATGTACTTATCTTACAAAGTGTAAACCATTCATTCCAAGCAGAGTAAATGTATTATACTCTGATTGTGCGGACAAAAGTAATGATTTTTCGAGTATTTAGTCAAATATAGCTTGCTTATATTATAAAATCGAGGCTTTTATTATATTTTTTTACTTTATTGTTTGCAGTATTTCATTTTAATCTTTACATTTGCGGTGCTGCTCTTCATGGAGAATTATTTACTTAACTTTAAATTATACGCGTTATGAACAAAACTGAACTTATCAATGCCATGGCAGAAAAAGCCGGTTTGAGCAAAGTTGATGCTAAAAAAGCATTGGATGCTTTCGTAGAAGCTGTTTCTGAATCTCTTGTTAAGGGTGACAAAGTGGCCCTTATCGGTTTCGGAACTTTCGGTGTTACTGAAAAAGCAGCTCGTACGGGTATCAACCCTGCAACCAAACAAAAAATCACTATCGCTGCTAAGAAAGTGGTTAAATTCAAAGCCGGTGCAGAATTGGCAGACAAAGTAAAATAAGCATTTATTTTATTATGGCATAGAAAAGGAAAGGCTGGGAAGGTCTCTCCTTTTTTTATTTATATTCCTCGACAGTCGTTTATAGCTCGGTCGATAGGTAGGGGGAATGGATCAGTCGATAATTGATGGGTATATCGATTCCGTAGGAAATCAGAGGGTATTGTCCTTTTATACCTCTACTCCCTTCATCAAAAATTATATAATCTTTTCAACCCCCTTGCCCTGCGGGTACTCCCCCTCTATTTCCTTACAGAAACACTCCGCAATACTACGGGACACGGCAGGGGGAGAGGTTATATAAATATTCCATTTTTTCTAACACTAATCAAAAATCTCTAAGATATTATTCTTAACCCCTCTCATCGTCGCTATCGCTCCTCTGTTTCTCCCCTATATTTTGCTGTGCAAAACACAGGGGAGAAGTGTGAATACCTTCGATAACGGGAACAGAGTGATGCATCTCCCTCTCCTCCTTGCCGTGCCCCGTAGCATTATGGGGTGTTTCCGAATAAACATAGGGGGAGTGTCCAGAGAACGAAGGGGTTAATACAAACAAAAACTTTACTCTCAAATATCCCGTTTTTATCGGGTGGTGAAAGCACAAGGAAATAGAAGGGAAGTACCCGCAGGGTGAAGGGGTTAAACTCCACAATCAAAGATTATGTAATCTTTTCGACCTTTCTCCGAAAAGACTGGAATGAGGTTGTCTGCGAAGATTTCATCGTTAAAATCCATGTCTATCCCACGGATTTTTTACTGAATCTTAGAAGCTGTTTTAAATTTATTCCGAGACAGATTGAGCCCTATGTTGAAGCAGATTGGAGTCCGAGATATGCAGTCAATAGCGGGCTATTGAC
>OGRA01000205.1_pt1 | contig 61676 bp, 65 predicted proteins | sample 1553351 | NCBI WGS metagenome assembly OGRA01 (sample SAMEA2580056, study PRJEB22360) | human gut metagenome | biome: human gut; feature: human-associated habitat; material: faeces | place: Denmark | collected 2008/2010
TATAGGACCTTACGTTGATAAAAACGTATTTGATTTGTCATCGGATGAAAACCGCAATATTGTTCTGATTGGAGGTAAGAACGGAGCAGGAAAAACAACTTTTTTTAAGTCAATAAAAACTTGTTTGTATGGTTGCCGTGTCTGGGGCTTTGAAGCACCGGGGAAAGAGTATTATTCTATTGTCGAAAATCTTCTAAATGCGCAATTACAGTATGATGCTTCAGCGAGAGGTTATGTTGAATTAGAACTGGTTTTTAACGATGGTAAGCAAATTGATACATATCGCTTACATAGAGAATGGGAAAAAAGGAAGAAAGGGATAGATGAATCGTTTTTGATTTACAAAGACGATGAGTTGCTCGATGTTGAAAGTCAATCCAATTTTATAAATTATTTGTTATCAATTATTCCGCCGGATATGTTTAATTTCTATTTCTTTGATGGCGAATCTATTGCGGATTTTTTTCTGGGAAGTGGCGGCGGTAAGAATTTTAAGAACGCTTTTTTGAAACTGTATGGGCTGGATACGTTATCCCTTATGGTGGAAAATTTTGAAAGATATTTTAAGAAAAAAGACGGAAGCAATACGGCTTATTTTGCTTATCAAGAGGCAAAGAGAAAATTAATGTCGTGCGAAGAAGAACTTGAGAATATGCACGAGCAACTTAAGAGTCTTGAAAATAATACTGATTTGTTGCAGATAAAATTACAAGCATTGCACAAAGATTATTCAAAGTCCGGTGGTGTGAGCTTGGCTGAATGGAAAGAAATTAGTGCCAATCTTACAAAGGAAGAAGCAAAGAGAGAAGAAATCAATAGATGGTTAAAAGAAATAGCTAATCATTATTTGCCGTTTATAATTGTAAAAAAGCAGATGCAGGATCTTCTTGCAAGGTTGGAACGTGAGCAAGATGTTAAAAGCCATAAGGCGATTTCCGTAGCGTTGCAGGAAGAAGATATACAAAAATCGTTGTCGAATTTTCTAAACGATAAAGGAATAGCAGCATCCACTTCTGAAGAAATTGTGCAGTTTCTTCGTACTCTTTTTATTGGAAGCGAAGAACAAAATGTGCTGTTTGATTTGTCGAATAGCCAGATAAACAGACTGATTGCACAAATCTATGAGAAAATAGATTTTGAGCAACAGTTGATTATAAAATCTAATAAGACATTAGCGACTTCGTTAAAAATAACAAAGAGATTAAGGGAACAGCTTTCTGCGAGTTCGATTGACGGCTACGAGGAATACTCCGAACAAAAAGAAAAAATCGAGAAAGATTTGTTGGACTTGAAGTTGCGCATCGAAAAGTTGATTCAAGATATTACTGTAAAAGATGCCGAGAAAATACAACTTAATTCGGAATTTAATAAAGCCAAAGAAGTTTACGAAAAGATGCTGAAATCAAAATCTATTACGGAACTTTCGTCAAGGGCAATAGGAGTGTATACATTACTTGAAGAAGAATTGATTGCTCGACAAGGGAAAATACTACAGCAAGCATTTATTGAATGTTTCTCGTCAATCATCAATAAAGACAACTTTATAGATGGAATTGTTATTGATAAAAACATTAACGTGATTCCTTATAAGTTTATCGACATAACATTTTTGCAAATTGAGAATTATTTGCAAGCGAACGCGAAAACTCATTTCTTGGAAATGTTTGATACAAAATACTTAATCGAAATCAACAAATTACGTTTAGGTGAAAAGGAAACCATAGTATTACCTTCGCCTATAACTGCGCCGTTCTCTCAAGGCGAAAGACAGGTTTATATTATGTCTTTGTATTTGGCATTGTTAAAGACTAGTAGAAAAGATATACCGTTCTTTATTGATACGCCTTTTGCAAGAATTGACTCTAATCATCGTGAAAAGATTGTTGAGGAGTTCTTTAATAAAATTTCCAACCAGATGTTTATTCTTTCTACGGATGAAGAAATAGTGGGCGAGTACAAGTCGCTTATTGATGAAAAGATATCCGATCGTTTTATGTTATCAATAAATGACTATGGTAACACTACCGTCGTTCCGGCAAAGTATTTCGAGGTGTAATATGGTATTTAAGTTAAAAACATCAAAAGAAACAATGCGGGTGTTTAACGATATTAGCGCAAATATCCATTTGCAGCCGTTTGCGTTGGCTAAAATTGCGATAGCACTATCAATTAGAGAGAGCGCGGAGTTGGATGCGGATAGTTTTAATACTGATACTGATGGGCTTGAGCTTAATCGTCAAACGATTACAGGTGAGTATGACGATTTGTTTAAGGCTCTCATTATAAATAAAAATGGTTGCGATTTATCTGAAGAAGAGTATTTTCCAAAATATCTTAAGGCTCATTTAGATAGGGGGGCAAAATTACTTTACGCCGAGTACAAATATTCCGGCAGCAACTTTTATAATCATCTTGCCAATCTCGACAGAAGTATATAATTCATTGATTTGCAAATATTTGAGTACACAAATATATCTTTTGATGATTTAGAATAATTCTTAAAACAAGGAAATAGGTAATCAACTAAAACTTTTCACTGTCCGTAAACTGCCACGCTGCACGCTTGCAATATGGCGGTTTTTATGCTATACTCTATTTATATAACGAAACGCAATGTTTTGTTATAAAGCAAAGGATATAGAATGAGAGTTTTAAGTGAAGAAACGAAGAACGCGGTGTTGGAGTATAATATCGAGTATCAAAAGCAGCATGGCATATCGCCGAGTTTTCGGAACATAATGCACGCCCTTAATCTTGGTTCGCTTGCTACGGTACAACGTTACGTTATACAGTTAGAAGCGGAAGGGAAGTTATCTCGCACGAATATAGGGAATATAGCCCCTTTGCCGAAACTGTGGGGTGGTGAAACGGTAACTGTTCCTCTTATCGGTCAAATCGCTTGTGGTGAGCCGTGCTTGGAAGTTGAGAACATAGAGGAAAGTTTTTCTTTGCCATGCTCTATATTCGGTAACGGAGAAATGTATATGCTCCGTGCGTTCGGCAGCAGTATGATCGATGCCGGAATAGAAAAAGGCGATTTGCTTGTAATCAAACGTCAAGAAGAAGCGAGCGACGGAGATATAGTCGTTGCGCTCGTAAACGGTGAAAATACACTCAAACGCTTTTATAGAGAAAAAGGCAGGGTAAGACTTCACCCCGAAAACAAGACAATGAAAGATATTGTCGTCAAGAGTTGTGAGATACAAGGCGTATTGATTAGTTGTATTAAAATGTATTAACAGACGGTTCAGCCCCGAAACCGTTGTTAAATAATATCTTGCAAAAATAGATTACTTCCGCAACGGAGTTCTCGACCGTGCAAAGGCAGTTTTCTAAATCCAATTTTTTGCAAGTGCGAGAAAAGGAGTTGAACACAAAGAATGTCAAAGTTCGATTACGAAAAGCCGGTATTTTATATGTGTTTGAATTGCCACAAAAAGATTATCGGGATTAGGGACGTAAACGGTATGACAAAGGTCAAATGCCCGCATTGCGGTACGGTAACAGTATCGCATGTGATGAGCAGGCGGCACGTTACATACGACGTTTATGCCCCGGAAGGGCAAACTATTATGTAGTAACGAAAGATAAATAACAATTTATAAGTCTATAAGACATATACGGTAAGACGCTCGGTCGGTCTGAAACAGGGATATTGTAAAACCGAGAAAGTTGAGCCGTATAAATCGGACGGTTTAACCAGACTTTTGCAAAGATTGCAATAACATGAGAGGCCGCCGAATAGCGCAAAGCGCATATCACCCAAAAGGTGTAGTGCGTGAAGCGTTGTTCGGCGGCTTTTTATTTTCTCCGATGCTGTCCAAAAAAATTAAAAAACTATTTCAAATAGGAAAAAAACCTTCCTATTTGGATTTTAGAATAACGCCATAAACAGCGAAAGGAGGTGAAATCGGATATGACGGCAAGCGAACGTAGAAATGCCATATTGGAAGTTCTTTGCTTACGCAGATTTGAAACTGTAAGTAATCTTGCATTTGAATTTGACGTAACCGACAGAACAATCCGTAATGACATTTTATTGTTATCTCTCGAATATCCGATTTACACCACCAAAGGCAACGGAGGCGGTATTCATGTAGATGAAAATTACAGGTTAGGGAAGTCCTACTTAAAGGACGAACAGCAGGAATTATTGCAAAGGCTTCTTTCAGATCTTGCCGGTAAAGATGCCGAAGTAATGAAGTCTATAATTAAAACTTTTGGCTTGAAGGGAGTAAGTAAATGAAGCAAAAATTAGAACCGGTGTATGACATTCAAGTAAATGGGATGCCGGACTATGGCAAAATTCCGAAAGCCACGTTAGAACCGATAGCGAAAAAGTTTCTTGAGGATATTCTCAAATGGCAAAAGAAAAAGAAATCGGAGGAATGAATATGGAAGAAGTACGCAACAGTCAAGGCAAGCTCGTGTGCCGTGTGGATAAATTGAACAAAACCGTCGAGATAGTATTGAAAGGTTGTACTACGCTTATATGCTTTTCGGACGACGGAACAATTAGCGTAACCAATAAAGATAAAGTGGCATAGATCGCCTAACAACTAAATAATATCCGCAGACCGCAAGACGGCATTGGAAACAAATCTCAAGTGTTTCTTTGCCGTCTTTTTGTTTGCGGAAAACTCGGCTCTGCGGATTTCATTACAAAATTCAAGGAGTCAAATTATGAAAAATTATACTTACAAGTTTGCAGACGGAATGAAAAGCGTTGTGGAAGTGGATGACGAGCTTTACGGCATTTTGATTGAAATGGACAGGCAAGAAAAGTACGGCAATCGCCGTGAAACCCGTAGACACGTTTCTTTGGAAACGCTTACCGAAATGAATGTCGAGCCGTCCTATACAGACGAATACAATTTTGATGAGATTTTTGGCGGTATGGACAATGAGCGTCTGCAAGAAGCAATTTCGCAATTGTTACCCACACAGCAAAGCCTTCTTAATCGCTTGTTTGTTGAAAGGCAAACGGTATCGGAGATAGCGGAAAAAGACGGCGTTGCGGTATGCAGCATTAGCAATAGATTGGCGAGAATTTATAAAAAACTAAAAAACTTTTTATGAGACCGAAAACTTTTGCCTGTTTTCGTGGCTATAAGTGTAGGGGTTATGAATAAACGCCTACAAAATAAATCAGTAGGGAGAAAGACGGATGTGCAAGATGAAAGGTGCGCAAAGGAACGCAGTCGTGCAGGTTTACCGTGTCGAGTGTAATCGCGGCAGTAAATACTTTTCCGACGAGGAAAAAGCAAGCGCGTATTTCGACTATATGACCGCGTGCGGCTTCGAGGCAGAGCTGTGGCTGGTTAGACGGTACTATGACGAGCAAGGCACGCTGGTAAAAGGCGAGCAGGTGCTTTGGGAAAGCGAATCGGACGACGGCATTATAAGCCTACTCAACTAATCGAATGTTACACGGCGCAATAAACAAAGCGTGATCGTGTTCGGCGTGAATTTCGTAAAGGTGGCCGCCTACGCAAGAACAGATCAGGAAAGTAAGATATAAGTCGCCGTGAAACAGATATACGCTGTGCTAAGCGAGCGTCAACGGGCAATCAATTTCAATTTTGGGAGATTTGAATATGGCAGAATATAACAAGGAAAGGCGCTGGACTACGCCAAGCAAGCGAGCGAAAGGCTACGTTGACGAGCGGAGAGCGAAAGTCCATATGTGGGGACAGAAAGAAGGTCAGCCGCTTACGGACTACGAAGCCGGCATGCGCTCGGGGTACCTGCAGTGCCAGAGTGACCATGCGGGACTGTTCCGCTACAAGCAGGCTATGGAAGCAACGGGCGATAGAAAGTACGCAAAAAAATTCTCTCGCGAGAAAGGAACGAAACTTAAAAACGGAGGAAAGAAGTAAATGGATAAGCAGATTTTTGTGGAAAGGGACACGTATGTAAAGAACGAAAAGACGTATTTTTCGTATTTTATCAAGGGCAAAGTGCGGGGCAAGGACGTAAGAGTCGCCATCGTACCGCCCGACAACGGTGGATACACTCTTTTGGACATCGTGTACGGGGACGAAATGAAAGCGGAACTTACGCTGAAACCTTATGAGATCAAGGATGAGAAAACGGGGAAAGTCATTTCGGGCAACAGCTACGGGGTAAAAACTGTGGATAAAGAAACGGGCGAGATTTACGAATGTCCCGTCAAAGCGTTTCGCAGCTCGGATAAAACCATTCTCAATATGCTGTTGAGTAAGTCGGCATAAAACATAAAAAACACAGCGTTTCTGCGGCTTGCGGTGAAGTCCGTAAGCCGCAGTTTTCTTAAAAATCTAATTTTTTTGGAGGTATTTATGAACAACGATTACGAACTCAATCGGCATAAAAAGTCGGATGCGGTCAAGTGGATCGTAGCGTTTGCGCTGATTGCGGTGCTTCTCATCGGTATGTCGGCGTCCATTATTCTCGCCGCGAACAACGGCAAAGATAATCCGTCGGGAAAAGACGAATCGACCGAAGAAACGATTGCGGACGCAACGGACGATGAAATTTACCCGATGCCGCGCGCAATGTCGTTTACGGCGAACACGCTTGCCGCGGCATTGGCGGAAGGACAGACCGTGGACGTAAAAATAAAAGCGATCGTGTCGCCCTACGACGCGGCGAATCAGTTCGTGGACTATTCCGTTGCCTGGGGCAGCGCGCCCGAGCACGGCGACGAACCGGTAACGGACTACGTTACGGTCACGCCCGATTCGGACGGCAGCGCTACGGCGACGGTCTCCTGCAAGCAGGCGTTCGGCGCGGATAAAATCGTCGTCACGGTCACGACGCGCGACGGCGGGTTTACGGCGAACTGCACCGTTTCGTTTATCGGCATGGCGAGCGGAATGAGCGTAACGTCCTCCGCCGTTACCCCTGTAAGCGACGACAACCGCGGGACATACTATCAACTCGGCACGAGCAGAACGTATACTTTTGACGTCAATCTCGACAACGCATTTCACGAGGTCGGTTCCAAAAACCTTACGGTATCGGTCGGCGGCGTCGGCTCGCTGTATTTCGGAAAGACGTATACGGACAGCATGAGCGGGATTGCGCGCTTTCAGGATATGGAACTGCGCAAACTGTCGGCAATGGCGGACAGGTTCATTACTTCCGCGGCCATTTCGGGTACGACGCTTACCGTACAGACAGGCTCGAAGCTGGTAGAAAACTACTATTCCTATTACGAAAGCGACGAGTATTTCACGGGCAGTTATACCTATGACCGCTACGTTTACGAGGATGAGTTCGGGCTGACCGTCGGAGACAAGATTTCTGACGATTACGAAGGCAAAGCAAAATCGAATACGGCGGCGCTGCCGTCCTGCTATTTCACAATAACGGTTACGGACACGGTGAGCGGACTTTCGGAAAGCCTGCGGCTCTGGCTGGTCAGCTCGGTGTCGGGCGTCCGCTTTGAAAAATCCGAACTGTCCTTTTAAGGGGGTGCGTTATGAGTAAAGGCAAAACAGTCGGCAAAATCATCGCCTACGTTCTAGTTCTGCTTGTTGTCGTCGGAGTAATCGGCGTTATCGTCCGCTTTACAGGCGGGTTTACGAGCGATTTCAAGACCTTCTACGTTACGGTGGACGGCAAGGACGTACTGACGACCGCAAGCGGTTACAAACTGACCACGACGCAGCCGCTGACCGTCGATGTGAAGTATACTTTCGGCTCTGCCGGCGGCGACGCAAGCGGTTATTCCGTCAAGATCGTCCCCAACGTCATTGAAAACGAGGATTTTGATTTCACCTTAAACGGCGACGTGTACTCGTATCAGGCGGAAACCGACCTTACGGCGGGCTTCGAGATAGAGCGCGGCGAAACTTCGTTTACGCTCACGCCCAAAGGCGGACTTACGGAAATTCTCCAAGCAGTCTATCCGAACTACGAAGTCGGCGATTGCCGGGAGAATAGCTACGAGAATATGTACGCGCTCATCGTAACGTCGTACAACGGCAAGGCAAGCGTAAAACTCTGTTTCTCCGTATTGGAAAAGGTAACGGGCGTTACGCTGGACAAGGACACGATCGTGTTCTGACAATCAATTTTTTCGGAGGTAAATTTATGAATATAAGCAAACAGACAATGAAACGGCTTGCCGTAATTCTTTCGGCAATGCTGCTCCTTGCGGCGACCGTGCTTTCCGTCGTATTCGGGTTGACAAGCTCGGAGAAAACGGGTATGGTTAACGTCGATATGAACCACAACGACAACATAATCGTAACGCCGGAAACGAATCCGGCAATGATGATGAGCGTCCTGCGTGCGGGTGATAACACGGAAAACGTCATTCAACCGAGCGGTGACACGGACGGCATTTCCATCACTGCGACTATCGGACCGGAAACCGCGGAAAACAAAGAAATTCAGTGGACGGTCAAGTGGAAAGAATCGACGGGCGGCAATCATAGCGGCGGCACAATCAAAGCAATCGATTGGAGCGAAGGCAAGAATGTTACGGACTATGTTGTTTTGAGCGAGGAAACCTCGATGAGCGGCGAAAGCATTACGATTACTTGTAAACAGGACTTCGGAGAGCAGATCATCGTGACGGCGACTTCGGCGGGAACTCCCGAAATATCCGCAAGCTGCACCGTGGATTACTGCCAAAAGATTAAATCGCTCGATTATACTTTTAAGTATGGCGGCAATGCAATGACGGCGCCCGCTGTCGATTCGGACGGCGTGTATCGCGTGGATTATACGGGCGAAGAAAAGAGTTATACGGTGGAATGCGTACCCGTTTACACAAATTATACCGTCGATGACGAGTTCGTGAAGAACGTAAGCGGTCAGTTCGCAAACGCTTTCGGGTATACGAGTGATAAACCGTTTACACAAATCTCTTTACAGGCGGGGTTGTTCGGTTGCGTCAACGAACCGGCTTTGAGCGAAGCGGCGGAGAGCTTTATTTCAGATATAGAGTTGCTCGCAGGCTCCGCCGGCTGGCAGATCGGAAATTCTGTATTGGAAAAGGCGACGACCACTTATAACGGTCTGACTGAAGCTGAAAAAACGCACTCGAAAATCATTAACAGATACCAAGCCATGCAGAAGTTTATAGGGAAATGCGGAAACGGAGAGCTGTTTTATGCGGCGAAAGCAGAAGCGCAGGCTGTCATAAGCGTATATACTGCGTCATCGCCTTCGGGTAGCTTTAACGGGGAAGCGGCAATAGAATCAGTTGACGCTCTGCTGACAGCGGCGAAAACCTGCAATGATGCGGGGACAGGGATTCTGGAATACACAATAACCTATACAGGCGTATATTCTGAGAAAACCTTTACGTTCAAGCTGGGCTATACCGCGTCGTCCGTTTCGGCGGCAAAGACAATGAATATTTCCCTGCCGTCGGTTATGTTCTGACGCAGGGAGATGCGCGATATGGCACACGCAATCAGGTATAGACTTCTGACCTGCCTTATCGCTCTCGTAACGGTATTCGGCGTCGTCTTTACGGCGGCGCCGTCTATCGCTTTCGCAGCGGGTACGGAATTGAGTTTCGACGGTACGAGCGTAACGGACGACCTTACGAGTTCGTCCGCAGGCGGGAAAACTTTCGATTTGAAAGACTACCCCTACGACGAGAGCAAACAGGCGCAGGTCATCAACTTCGTGGAATACTGTTATTCGTACAAAGCGAATATGCGAAATAACTACGGACTGTATGTGTATATCTACAATCCGCAGGGACTGAATATCTCTACGACGAGCAAGAGCAACAACATACAGATGGCAACAAGGTACGATGAGGAGGGGAATCCTTCGGACTACGCCAAGTTCGATTTACGGTTTTTAAGCAAGTCCGAAGAAAGCAACTACAAAAACCTGTTTTACAAGTTCAAGGTTGTGGATAAAGCTATCGATGGCAAGACGTTTGCACAGCGGGTGAACAGCAACGAACGGCGTTACGACGTATCGGGCGTCGAGCTTACGACCTACGGCGCAAACAACGCAACGGACTATTCCGTAAACGGCATGTACATATTCACCGGTTATGCGGCGGGGTATGGACCGGACGCAAATGCGAAAAGCACGCTTATAAGCAAGGTCGAATATCTCGAAACGGTGTCGCTGGACGTAAAGCATACCTTCTACCGCACAAAGACTTCGGTTAAAGGCGCGGGGTATCAGAACCAGCTGGACACGGTGTATTTTGCCGTCCCTCAACGCTTTTTCGATACCTACGGAAAGTTGCAACGCATCAAAGCGGAATGGTACGAGTACAAAACCAACGATATCGTGGTAACGAGCTATCAGGACTTTTACGATAAAGCCTATCCGTGGCTGGGCAGACAGACAGGCGAGTTCGACCAGTTCGGAATGACGAAGTACAACAAGGATATCTATTATAGCTTGGGGCAGAACGCAGGCGACGCAGGAGGCGGTATGAATATGGCGAAATGGGGCTGGAATTTAGGCAGCGGCTTTCTGCACGTTCCCGCTCCCACGCTGTATTATCTGTTCAAGGTCGGAAATATCTCCGAATATGATCCGTATGCGGACGTCGTGAGTATCGGCGGCGTGGAGAGCAACGCGCTGTACGAGTATATCAAGAGCTACGACAAGTCTTTCAACAAAGGCACGTTACCGATTAAAGAAGGCACGATCAGCGCGGACCTGTTCGCAGACGATATAGACGACTATCGCAAGCTGGATACAGAGTATGGCAAGATACAGCAAGGCTATTCGTACTACGACTTTGACGCCGACGTGGATTTGCAGAAGCTGACCTCTTGGCAGGAAGGCAATCCGTCGTTCTGGGATAATTGGATGAATTGGGGGTTGTGGGACGCAATGTTCGGAAAAATCCCCGAAGAAGAAAGTCGCACCGTGTCGCCTATCTACACATTGAAAGACAGTGATTTAAGCGGCACGAATGCGGAGATAGCGGAAAGATTGCTCATAAACGCCAACGACGTGAACGCATTAAAAACCTATCATACGGCGGCAAAAAATGATGACTGCGTGACGGTGCTGTTTCGGTTCGCAACCAGCGATTACTATTCCGCGGCGGTGGATATTATGGAACTCGGCAAAGGCTTTTTAGGTGCGGACAAGTATACCAAAGGGCAGGCGTACAGAGCCTATGAAAGCGTGTTCTTGGACTTCGATATCATTCAACTGACGTTTAACAAGGACGGGGTTTACAAGGTGATACCCGCGGTGTCCAGCCCGATCGACGTCGTGAACGCGATTACGCCGCCCGTACAGATGCCGGACGGTACGCCGTGGTGGGTAAAACTGTTGAGCGTCCTTCTCGTAATTTTGTTGCTCGTTCTGATAGTAAAACTGCTGACGTTTATCTTCAAGAAAATATCGCAGGACAGAAAAATAAAGAAAACCGTGGAAAAGCACAGCGAGAAAAAGGAAAAGCGCAAAGGCAAAAAGGCGCGCAAGCAGATGGATAAAGAGTTTGAAAAATTCCATAAGCAGACGGCGAAAGAGCAAAAGAAAACTGAACGCGACGCGAAGAAAGTCAACGTAACGGATTTGAAAGCGAAAATCTGGACGGGCAAGAAGAGCGAGTCGGAATTGAGCAAGGCGGAAAAGTACGCGCTCGATCACGACGAAGAATGGCAGCACGAACAGGCAATCATAGACCAAATTCTTTACGGCGACGACGATTCGGAGTAAACGCAATTAAAACGGCGGGCGGAGATAACAGGACGGTTGTCTGAAGTTTCCGCCCGTAAATTTTCTATCAGGAGGCAATTATGAAACGGTTAAAAAGAATACTCGCCGTAGTTATGCTCGTCGTTGCGGCGCTCGTTATATCCTATCTCATTTATACGGGAGGAAACGTCGGTGCGTAAAGTACATATCTCTCTCACGGTCATTTTATCTGCCGTGTTCGTCCTGCTCGGCGTATTCGTGTTCCGTCAGGCATATCTGCGGTTTTGGGAAACGCTGTGCGACTTCGGACGTTCTGTAGCGTACTATTTCTGCGGGATCTTCGGGATAGAGCATAGCATTGTTCCCACTGTTACGGAATATTCGAAAGTGTTACAATGGGAGATTCTGCTCCCGTCCGACTTTGCGGGCTTTCAAAGTACTGCGGCGGACTATTTCGCACTTTTATTCAACAAAGACAATTTCACGGCTTGGGGACAAACGCTTGCGGTTACGCTCGGAAATGCGGCAAAGATACTTTCTATCCTGCTGCCGTGTATCGTTATCCTTATTTTCGCCGTCAAGCGGCTGTACGCAAAAGGCAATAACCGGTACAACAAGGACACACTGCCGCTCAAAGCGTTCAAGAAAACAATGTCGGTAACGTATCAACCGGCAAAGAGATTTGTTCTCTCGTACCTGTCGTTTCTGAAAGAACACGGTGCGGTATGGATATGCTGGCTGGTACTTTGGGCGTTTCATCTGGATGCGGCAAGCATCGTTTTGAGTGCGCTGGCGTATTACTTCTATTTCGCCGTCGCATTCGATTTTGTAGGGCTGTACGTACAGATATGTAAACTGCTGATAGACCTGCAATTCACCTTTCGCTATTTCCCGTGGTGGGTGTTGGTATTCGCCGTCTATCCCTTATTCCACCGCTGGCGCAAGCGCATTGCCGTCAACCGATTGCGGCACAACGAGGCGCGTAACTGCGGGTTTATAAACGAACTGCCTATCGTGTCCATCACTTGCGGAAGTATGGGGAAACGCAAGACAACGATGATAACGGATATGACGCTCTCACAGGAAGTGATGTTCCGTCAGAAAGCGCTGGCGATTATACAGAATACCGACCTTAAATTCCCGTGCTTTCCGTGGTTGATGTTCGAGAAGGAATTGCGGTCGTGTATGGAACACGGGACGGTGTATAACCTTGCAACAACCAAAGAATGGGTAAAGCTGAAACGGCAAAGGTTTCTCAAACACCGTAATCCAGATTTACAACTCTACGGTTACGACTATAAACGCTACGGAGCGATTTACGACGACGCATTGAAAATATCTTCTCTGTTCGATGCAATGGAAACCTATGCGCAGGCGTATTTTATCTACGTCATAGAGTGTAGTTTGATCGTGGCGAATTATTCGGTGCGGACGGACAACAAACTCATTGACGGCGGCAATTTTCCCGTATGGGCGACGGATTTTTTTTCGGAGATCAGACGAAAGTCCAGACATTCCCACGTATTGGATTTTGACGTTCTACGGCTCGGTAAAAAGGTATTGGAGAACAACCCGAATGCGGGCAGCTTCGAGTTCGGCGTAGTGGCGATAACTGAGATAGGCAAGGAGCGCGGCAACAATCTGGAACTCAAAGAAGTGAAAAAAGGCGGGGATGAAACTAACCAGAAAAACGACTTGTTCAATTCGTGGCTGAAAATGTGCAGGCACTCGGCTACGGTGGATAATTACCCGTTTATAAAAGTATTCACGGACGAACAACGTCCCGAAAGCTGGGGTGCTGACGCCCGCGATTTGTGTGAGATTATTCAGATAGCGTCGTCCGGGGATATGAAACTCGCCCTGCCGTTTTATACCGTTGAGGATATGGTTTCGGAATGGGCGTTCAACCGCTTTATACGGCTGTATTACGATTTCCGTTTCCGCAGGGGCGACAACACTTTACTCGTTTACCTGCTCAAAGGCGTTACGGCGTGGCTGTGGAAACGCAATGCAAGAATATATAACCGCTACGGGTATTCGATACTCAAAATAGAGAAAGAGAGAGGCACGATGGACGGCAAGCCGGAAAAGAAAAAGTATTATTTAGCAAACGGCAAGATATATGCAAACAGGTTTAGTACAGATTGTTTCAGCGATTACTTCAACGATACGGCAAAGAAAAGCAAGGTCGGGTTAAGGGATTATATAGAGTATGCAACGGAAAAGGCGAGCGTGGAAGAACTCAAAATGCAGAACAGCTATTTTATAAACGGACTGTATAAGGACGCCGACGGTTCTGCGTAAAATAAAAGTTGTCGGTACTCCTTAACGGTCAAAAAAGGAGGATACCTATGCCATACGGCGAATGTAAAATCTACTCGGACGGATCGCATTTCATAGCGATACCGCATACGACCAGACCGTACCGTAAGCGAAAGAAGCCGCCCGAGGAAGAAATAACGGTCGCAGAAACGCAGGAGAATACAGCGGAAGGAAGCACATTTCCGGATAACGGGGATGTGCCTGTTCCGCTTGCCGAAAATTTCCGAGAACAAGTTCCCGAACAAACGGCAAATACTCCGCAAATTGCAAAAAAACACTCGCAAACAGAACGTAAAACGACAAGAAAAGACTTGTTCGAGGAATTGTATAAATCCAATTTAGATGCCAAAAAATCCGTGCGACGGAAACGCATTATTTCCGCTATGCGTCCGTACTTCAAAAGCGATGAGAAAACGGCTTGTTATGTGGATGCGAACTTGGAACGCAAACAACGGAATTTGATTTGTCGCCGTATCCGTATGGCGCGTAAAGCGAATTTGGCGAACTTTAATTATTTTTGCACGTTCACTTACGATTCAAACAAGCATACGGAAGAAACCTTTAAGAAAAAACTCAAAAACAAACTGTCGTTACTTGCTTACCGTCAAGGCTGGAAATATATGGGGGTATGGGAGCGTTCGCTCGAAAAACAAAGGTTGCATTTTCACGGGTTATTTTATATCCCAGACGGAAAAATGATAGGAAAGGTCGAGCGGTACGACGACTACAGTGTCAGACTGAAACGGGTACAGACGACATATCAAAACAGTTATTTCAATGAAAAGTTCGGACGCTCGGATTTTGAATTGATAGACGATAAAAGCAAACTCGGAGATGCTATGGCTTATTTGATGAAATACATAGAAAAGACCGGCGAAAGAATTGTGTACAGCAAGGGGCTTTATCAGTATTTTATTTCCGATATTATGGACGAAGATATTATTTCGACAATCGGTATGGAAGATAAAAAGCTGCTGCTTTACGACGATTTCAAGTGCTGGGATGAAGGCTGCCTGATTGGGAACGTAAGCGAAGAAGCGATAAAACAAATGCGTAAGAGTAACTGATGTTTTAATGTGAAAATGCCTATAAACAAAAAGCGTGTGTAACGGTAAATCGGGCGATTCGCCAAGCGGTTTAGCGGCGAACGCCCGATCCGTTAGCACTTTGTTTTTGGCATTTTAGCCAGTTGGTTGCGTAAGGGCGTGTGCTTGTCTGCGGCGAGCGTAGCGAGCCGCTCTCGTATCAAGACAAGCACACGCCCTGCTGTCAGTTGGGTGTTTTTATGACGATTTTAGCCTCTAATATTACGACCGTTGCTTGCGAAAGTATCTTTAACATGGGCGACGGAATACCTTGCAAAACGTCAAATTTTTTGATATAATGACAATATAAAAAGTTTCAAGGAAGAATTATGGCAAAAGAAGTGATTGTTCAAGGGATAAACGTAACCTACAAATACATCGGAAAAGAGGATTACATATCTATTACCGATATAGCGAAATATTTTAATGCCAAAGATCCGTCGGGTGTAATTCGTAATTGGATGTCTAATAAAGACTCTTTCGAGTTCTATAGTTTGTGGGAGGAAATACATAACCCAGATTTTAATTCCGTGCAAATGCGCATAATTAAAACCGAGGAAGTAGGGTATAATCGGTTTACTATGACGCCTAAACGCTGGAAAGACGAATTTAACGCAATCGGCATTATTCCCGGCGCAGGGAAATATAGTGCAGGGACGTTTGCGCATCGAGATATTGCTTTTGAATTTGCGAGCTGGATAAGTCCGCAGTTCAAGTTATATTTAGTTACAGAGTTTCAGCGCTTAAAATCAAAAGAGCAGCAAGCAATAGAGTGGACGGCTAAACGCGAACTTGCGAAAGTAAACTATCGTATCCATACCGATGCTATAAAAGAAAATATTGTGCCGACGCTTACGGAAGAACAGTTGAAGTATGTTTATGCGGACGAAGCGGATTTGCTGAACGTTGCGCTGTTCGGTAAAACAGCAGCCGAGTGGAGAAAAGAAAATCCTTCGCTTAAGGGAAATATGCGAGATTATGCGACGATTGAACAGTTGCTTGTTATTGCTAATATGGAGAGTCTGAACGCATACCTTATCGAACAGAATATTTCGCAACCTGAAAGATTAAAACAGCTCAATAATATGGCGCGTTCGCAACTGCGTGTATTGCAGGAAAGCAATTCGAGATTACTTGCGGAAGGAAGAAAAGATTAGGATACACAAAGTGCTTGACCTTGTTAGTTGAAATTGCTATAATAACTATTGTACGAGTCCACGCACAACCGATTTGTGCAGCGTTGTGCTACGCCTATGCTGGTTGAGTTCTTTTGGGACATACAGGGAGTGGTGTTACTTGTACATTTTTTTCGCCTCCGAAGTGATAGGATTAAAACGTGGAGGTAAACACAATGAAATCAACACATAAAGTCGAAAGATTTGATTATTCAAAGGTTGAGGCACAACAGGACGCAATTTTACTTTATCAGTATTGGGGCTTACATCCGAAGTCTGGTAGAATACATATTGATACAAAACGGTATAAGCGAACTTGCGAAAAAATCGGTATTATGGACTTTATGCCGGAAGGGATGTTTGCTAATCGCCAGACACCTTATTTTGTACCGTCGAAAGTTAGGCGTTATGATTATGCTATAAATATATTTGTAGATTTGATTAACGGTTTACGGCGTGATTGGAATGAAGAATACAAGCCCGTTTTATCGAAAATTAAAACTCCAAAAGAAGTGGCGGAGTCAATACGCTTAAACGAAATGATGTATACTTCAGATCCAGATGACCTCGACGAGATAAACATTGATGCAATGTTTGGCGGCATACGCAGGGAAAGACAGTATAACAAAATTATAAATTCGCTTTATTGTCAATTTATTTCTAAAATTTGCACAGAGATAGACAGATATACTTTGATTGTTATGTGCGAGCTTGGTTATAAAGGTAAAGACTACAGTTTCAGTTCGTTTGCCAAATTTTCCGACGGGTTGCAAAACAATAAAAACGGTATTAAACTTTCGAGTTTGTCAAAGTACAATGCATATAACCTATTGCATAAAATAAATAATTTCTTAAAACATAATACAATAAGTTCTTACAACGATTTGCGAAAATTTTATCCCAAGAATGTTTGTCATGTGGACGATGGGACAGCAAAAGAAGCCTATCAAAACGGAATGTTTGCAGGTGATTGGATAATTCTTAAAGAGAATTATATAGACGGCATATTCGACAGTCTTATCAAATTTTTTGAAGATTATTGCAGACAATTTGTCGGTGAAGATATTGAGAGGGCATCTTGGGATTATGATGAGTATTTTATAGATGCGTTTAATCAAATGAAATATCCCCGTGAATATTGGGGTGTGTAATAACTTTAACCAACATAATAAAAGCCCAGACTCCGAAAGGAATCCGGGCTTTGACTTTGTATTATGATATTTCAAAGGACACGAATTTACGACCTTTGAATTATAGTGTTTGAGTGGGATCGGGTATGTAGATTTTGTCGGCAACCTTTACGGCTTTGTAAGTAACACCGTTTATTGATTGCGTTGTGTATTCGGGCTTGCCTTTTGCGTTCGCTCGTAAAAACATTTTCTCGCTGTTCTCGTTTATGCGGTCAATGTTGCCGTCCGTGAACTTGCTGTCGTTGCCGACTTCCAAGACTTTCAAGCCCTTTTGCAGTAGGAACGAGCTGAATTGCCATAACTTCTCGAACATACCGTAGCAGTCCATAATAAAGCAAAAATCTTCTTGCTCGCAGTAACCCGTAATTCTGAAATAATTGTTCATATTGTTTTCTCCTTTGCGGTCTATGCCGCTAACTGTATTTTCTTTAACTGCCTGTTGGCGAACGGCAACCATTTCTTGTTTACGAACTCTAAAACGTTGTCGCTGGGCTTGCTGTCGCGGTCGCCGTAGCATTGCAATACCTTTTTGTTTTTGATCGAGTATTCCACCGTAACGAACGGCGTATCGGGTGTTTCGACGTTCCGCACAAAGAATATAAGACTTTCTTCACGTATAAAGCGTTGGTCGTAGTTCATTCGTCCTACGCAGTGATGGAGAATATCGCCCTCACGGATAAGGTCTTGCGGCGAACGGGCTATTATAACAACGAAAGCGTCCTTGCCGTTCTTTTGTAACGGCAAGTATTTTTCCGCAATCGCGTCGAATTTGGCATATAATTCTTTGCGTTCTTCGGCGTCCTTTAATGCTTTTGCTGTGCGGTATTGGTCTATACGCATATCGTGCCAACGCTTAAAATCGTGGGGTAGTAGGTTTTTCGGTAAAGTCATATCCAAACCGAGATATTCGCAGGCGCGCAGATAGTCCGAATAGGATGAAAGGTTTGTATTTTGCGTTGTAATATATTCCATAAGCGTCGTAACTTCTTTGTCTGTTTTGAAAAGTCGTTTAATATTTTTATATCCGTCATGGCGGTAGAACGACTTTTTCTCCGCTTCCAATTGCTGTACAATTTCTAACGGTTTTCCCGTCTTATATGCTGTCAATAACGTTCCGACATAATAACCGCGGAAACAGATCTCGTTGCATTTTTGTATCAGCCATTTGCGAAATGACTTATCTTTGCCGACTTTTCGCAAGATCTGTACGCTCGTTGCGTAATTTGCCAATCCGAATTTTACAAGCATTTCCGCTTGCGGAAATTTTTCGTATAACCGCAGATATTTGAAAATATCGTAATAGGGGTATTGCTCTACGGCGGAATATTTGTATTCGGAGAATTTGGAAAGGTATGTAATATTGAGAATGGGGCAATGGATATTGAAATACTGATCGTCTTGCCAACCCCAATCTTCGCTTTCGTACCATTTGCGTTGTTTCTGTAAGCCTTGTTCATACCAACCAATCGAATAGTTGCCCATAAAGTGCAGGACGATATCTTTCAGGAAACATTTGTCCGAGTGAATACCGTGTACGATTACCTGCTTGCAACGCCAGCGTTTGCTGTTTAACTTGTTCTTGCACGCAACGGTAACTTTCACGAGTTCGCCGTCGTTTTTGGTAAGATACGAGTAGAATCGCACAAAACCCGTATTATGGTACGGGTTGTCTTTTTCTGCTTTGCGGATAAGTTTCAACATATACTTCGGAATGGGTTTTATCTTTTCTATTTTCATCGGTATCACCTCATGCCATATCCATTTTGCCGTCAAGCAATTCGTAAAGATATATCATTGTTTCTTTTTCGAACGTAGCGGTAGAGTACGGCGGCGTAACGTCTTCGGTATCTTCGTCAATCGCCGTCGGCTCTTGTATATCTCCGTCGAACTCACGCATTTCCGTTTCTGTCAGTTCTTCTATTTCGTCCTCCTCGTTGGGGAGATCGTCTTTAATGACGGGTATGGTTTTTCCGAGCGTAACGATTTCACCGTTGACGTCGATTATCATCACGCTGTGCTTTTTCCGTATTTTTGCAATGTAGGTATCCGAAGCGTGATAGGGGAATCCAACCATAGGAATGCGTTTGTCGTCGGTAAGTTTTCTGCCCGTAAGCGTAAGATCGAGTTCGCCTGATAGCGTTTCGGCGTCGCGCTCGAACGCTTCGTAGAAATCTCCCAAACGTATAAGTACAATATCGTCGGGACGGTCGACTTTCATATTCCTGTACTGCTCAAAGAACGACGGCAATTCCTTTTTCGGTTTTATGCCGTTCTTTTCGTCTAATGCCTGTTGCAGATTGTTCGGTATTTCTTCTACGATCGGACTGTCTTCTTGGGGAACGGCGGCAACTGCGTTGTCAATGACTTCTTCGTCGTTGGCTCGGTCGGTTACTTCTTCCGTATCCGTTTTGTTCTCCGTCTGCGCCAGCATATCCCATAGCGACGCCTGCTGTTGCTTTGGCTTTGGCGGCTCGACCTTTATGGGAACAGTAGGTTTTGTCTTTGTAACCGGCTTTTGGGGCTTGTATTCCGTACCGTCAAGGTTATATAACGTTCCTGCGATTGCATCCTCCTCGAAGTAGTGGATCGCCCAACCGTAAACGACTTTATCTTCCACGAACGCTGAACTCGCGCCTTTCTCGGCGAGTTTTTTCGCCTCATCCATCGCAAACCGCATAAACCCGTCGAGCGTCTTTTTGTTGATGAGTTTCTTGCCGTCCTTTTCAAACGGCGTTCCGCTGTTTATCTTTTCGGCGAGAACGTCGCTTGCGTTCTCTTGCAAGTAGGCAAGGATAAGTTCTTGCGGCTTTCCGTTGGCGGTCAGGTTTAACGTTGTCATAAGTCTGCCTCCTGTTGTAAGATTTTGAGAATGTTCTGTTCGCTCCAATCTGACGAGCAAATCCAAATAATCGTTGCCAAGGTTTCGAGCGATGCATCTTGTTTGTTGCGTTCAAAGAACAATGCGTACTGCTTGCAGTCGCCGTTCGTAAACCATTGATACTTGTTGCAGAGATAGTAAAGTTTGTCGGTCGAGATTTTCATTGTGTAAAACTCCTTTTGAATGTATTGTAGATAAAAGAAAAGACGCAGCTGTTCGTATTAGAACGGACAGCCGCGCCATCGTCGCTTGTTTTCGAGAAAAGTTTTTATGGGGAATACTTCCCATAGCGCATTTGCTATAATTTCACCTGTGTTCCTGTGTTTAGGTGGCTCTCGCTCGTACCACCGAATATGCCATTTGGCAAGGTCGAGCGTGTTGGTAACGAGATACACTTTCCACCTGTTCGAACCTTGCCGACGGTAGCGCACCGTGTAGCCGTAATTATTGTTTTCCATAATTCCGATACCCATTTAATCGTCTTCGCAGAAAACCGCTGTGCTGTGGTTAAGTGCAAGATAGTAGTGTCCGTTACCGCAGTTTTTATATTCTTCACTGTACCAAGCACGGTTTATTTCGGGGGTATAACTGAAACTCACGTCGTAGGTTGTTCGTATTCTCGGAATAGTGTATTTTCTGCGTTCGGAAATGGCTTTGCGGATTTGCTCTTTTTCTTCCGTGTTGTTATAACCGAAATACATAGATTTGAGTTCGCAACGCGACAGTTCCCATATATAATCCGTATTTAGATATTCCTTGCCGTTGCTGTCGATTTTAATCATAAAGGGGTAATGTTTCTTACAGTAAGCAACGGTTGCTTCCCGATTATCCCAACTCATATCGTAAATCTTGTTCTTTTCGTCGAGCGTAACGTATTTGTAAAGGTTATCCCAAACGACGGCGATTTCCGCCCACAGTCCGCTTTCATTACAGAGTTTCACTGCGCGTTTCAGCCGTCTTTTCCATTGTAAATTTTCGTCGTTGGGTATTAACGGCGTAAAGCGTATTAAAAACTGTTCTTCGTCGAAACGCCAGCCGTAGCGTTTTTTATTGCGGGCATATACGAATATGTTACCGTCGTTTTCTATGTAACACCTATACGTCGTGCTGTCGCCGATATTTACCGCCTTAAAGTTTTTCATACCGTTTGCCTTGATTTGTTCCAAAATTGCGTTGTTTTCCACTGTAAAAATACTCCTAATATAATTTTTGAATAGTAATGCGTTGATATTTTAATCCGTACTGTTCGCGGAATAACTTTATCGCTTCCCGAAGCGAGTAATACATATAACTGTGGTCTATATATCTGCCGTATTCGTCGCGGTATTCCAATACGAGATAACCGCCGCTGTTGTAGTGATAGAATAGGTATCTCATTGCGTAACCCTCCCGTAAACGTCGTCTGCGAAATATGCGCAAACGAACCAATTAAAAAGAGCGTGGCAGCGCACGCCCTTATAGTCAACGATATAGTCGTTATCTCCGACCTTTTCCAATACCGTTATCTCGTCCGTAACTTCGGGCTTTGTTTTCCCGACATTCAAGGACTGTATGTAAGCCTGTTTCTTAAACATTTATTTCACCTCCAAAACACGCAAGTCTATGAACGAATGTTGATACCAATCGTTCTTATCCGTGATATGCCACCAAACTTCGCTTTCGTTTGAGTTGTTGTCTTCGAACTCGAATTCGTAGTGATCTTCGATAGGGTAGCCGCCTTCGTCGAACTCTATGTCGCCAACCCAGCTCATTTCTGGATTGCGCTCGGCGCATATAAGTTCTTTGAATTTGTCGTAAGCATCCTCGTATTTCGTAAAAGCGTAAAGGTCAACGCTTTCGGCGTCGGGAGTAGACCAATCGAACTGAACGATAAATACTTTTTCCATTACGCAACCCTCCGAATACCGCCGCCGAACGATTGAACGGTTATATCTCCGAACTCGCTGCAATCTTCGTCCGATTTGTTCCAGACGTAGGCAAGCAGCGTGTGTTTATTACCGTGAGAATAAACCATATCGTCCCATTCTTCGGGATAATTCGATACGACGAGAAAATTCCATAGTTCGCCTATATTTGTGATTTCGTGCGTGATGGCGAATACCTTGCAATTATACTTTCGCTCAATTTCTTTCATTTTCTTTTCTATTTCGGGTTCTTGGTAAACCCAGAAACCGTCGAACGTTTCAAAGAAGCAAACCTTATCGGATTGTTTGAAGCTCTGTATGAACGGTTTGTAGATGTCGAGGATTTTCATAACCTCGATTGCTTTGTCCTTCTTTGCTTGAAGGGTGGGGAAAGTGTTGTTTTCCATTGTGTATATCTCCTTATTTTTATCTTATTTCAATAACGCCACGTTCCGTTTCGGAGTAGCCGTCGAAACTCAAATCCCGCGCGAAAGCGTTATAGTCGAAGTAGGACGCAAGATTGCCGAGCATTTTCTCTAAGTCGTAACACTCATTGACGAGGTTGTATGCTACATCGTACATATCCTGTCCTTTGTAAAAGATTATGTCGTCGTCCCAATTCTCGCCGTATCGTTCCACGAGATCAGCCCATTCGTCGAAAGACCGCACTTCGCAATACGCTTCCATAATCTCGTGTTTGTAGTTATCGTTCAAAACGCCGGACGATTTAATAAGCTCGAATATCTCTTTGGGGTGCGTGTTATCCCAATCTTCGCTGTCGGTGGGGATGCCTTCAATGTCCTGCACAAACAGTTCTTCGTCGATGCCGTCTAACTCAAATCCTTCTTTTTCAAGTTCTTCAATGATTTCGTCCCAATCGTCGTAATCATCGAAGTCAAGCCATTTACTTCCGAGTGCCCGTTCGTTACATTCGTTGTAAGAACCCCACGAGCCTATAACCATTGCTATTCTGTTCATTTGTCGTTCTCCTTTACATTTTCGCATAAGTCTAACAATGCCGCCGTGAACTCGTCATCGTCGGCAAAGTCTTTCGGAAAATCTTGTTTTAAGATAGAGATGTATTCTTCGTTAGTCATCGTTAACATCCTCGAAATCGTCGATGGATATTTTGTTTTCGTAAAATTTACCGTACTCGAAATACAGTTTGCCGTCTTTGTCCCGCATAAGGTCGAACGTGTCTTGCGTTATCTTTCCGCAACGGCTTATGGCTACCGTAATCGTTTTGCGATCGAAATTCACGTCTAAAATATTGAATGTAACGTCGTATTCGCCGTCGAAGTACGAGAACTCCGAAAGATAGAATTTCTTGTTTTCGTTCTCCATTTCGCTCACCTCAATCAATGAATTTGTACCAGATATGATACGTCGTTTCTATGTAGTCCAAAGTGTCGTAACGGTTTTTCTCTTTGTTGTACACGTTGACATTTTCGTAAGCAATCGTTACATAGCCTTTGAACTCGCTGTTACTGTCCTTTACGGGCTTGCACTTTTCGGCAACGTCCTCGAATACCCGTATATAGGCGTTACCCTTTTGAGAAGTAGAGGGGATAAGCAAGTTACCTTCTATGAGATAACCTACACCTTTCAACTTCTCGTCTTTGTTTACCTTTGAGATTGAGTAAACTACTTTTTGCATTTTCTTTATACCTCCGTGATTTCATTAGCCTTTCGGCAGGGGGGCAAAGGTAGCACTGTTCGGTAGGCTGATTTTCCTTTTCCGTCGGGTTGTAAATGTAAACCACGAGCTTCTATTCCCGTCATATAGTCAAAAAATTATTGCTTTCAAGGAAAAAGAAAAAAGCCAAACATTTCTGTTTGACTTTCCATTCGTTCGTATTTTAAGTGATAATTTTTTGCGGTTTACATTTACGAGAACTGTGCTACAACAGCCACCACGAAAGGCGAAATCACGGAGACCACTAAACCTAATAAGGATAGGGATTGACAATAAAGAGTGTTCTAACAGGGTAAAAAAAAGGAGCGTTTTTTAATTGTTCAGGATTGAAAAAAATTACTTTTGAGGGTTATAGCAATTTAAATTATATTAACGGCTATGCTTTTCAACAATGCTATAATTTGGAAAGTTTAACGATTCCAAGCACTGTAACCAACGTTTCATCCGGGATACTTTCATTTGGGGAGAGATTAACAGTATACACCGATTTAGACAGAGACCCGTCTACTTGGGACAATTATTGGAATTATTCGGATTGGATTAGTATCGAACGTCCTGTAATATGGGGTTGCGAATTATCGGCAGATAAATCATATGTCGTTTCGTTCACTAAAACATCAGCGAGTATTACCAAACCTAATGCCGTAAACGGTATATCTGCCCCTTCCCGTGAAGGATATGTTTTTGGCGGCTGGTATAAAAACGATGATTTTACAGGAACTGCAATTGCGGCCGAAAATATTGCAACAGCAGAGAATAATGTCACCTATTATGCTAAATGGATACCGGATTGCGATGTTGTTTTTGATTTTAACGGCGGAGCAAGTACAAATTATGTAATAAGTATTCCTAATGGCGTTAAGATTGACGAACCTATTGAACAGCCGAATAAGGCAGGATATGTTTTTAAGTATTGGGCTTTGTCTACGAATTTAAATCAAGAATACAATTGGAACACCGAAATTACAAATAATATTGTGATTGAAGCCGTATGGCAGGAAATCGGAAACAATTATGTTGTAACGTTTGATTTAAACGGAGGGGTCGGGGCGTTTAATACTCAAGTGTTGGTTGCAAACGGTTCGACGGTAAGCAGACCTACTTCCCCGAGCAAGGTTGGATATACGTTTGCAGGGTGGGCGCCGGAAGGACAAGCTTCTTATTATAATTTCAACACTCCGGTGACGTCAGATATAACGTTAGTGGCTGTTTGGCAGACGACGCAAATATGTACAATTACATTTAATTTAAATGGAGGTTACGGAGATTTCCCTGACATAACGATTAATCGGCTTGAAAAAATAGAAGAACCGTCAGCAAAGCCTGCTAAGGCAGGAAATCATTTCAAATATTGGGCCTTATCGACTGATTTGACTAAAGAGTATAATTGGAATAACCTTGTCAGCGAAAATATAACTCTGATTGCTGTTTGGGAAAATTTTAATCGAGTGGTAAGTTTCAATTCTAATGGGGGAACTGCGGCTCCTGGAACTATTATTCTCAATGTGGGTGATTGTGTAAGTGATTTTGAAAAAATGTTAAACGAAAATCAGCCCGAGAGAATAGGTTATACGTTTGAGTTTTGGGCGACTTCTCCTACTTCAAACGTGGCATATAATTTGGATTTGCCCGTTACAAACAATTTGACGCTGTATGCAATTTGGAGAATCAACACTTATACTGTATCTTTCAATCTTGACGGAGGTTCAGGTTCGTTTCCCAATAAAACAATCAATTACGGTTCAACTGTAAGTAAACCTGCCGCTACTCCGACAAAAGACGGATTCACCTTCAAGTATTGGGCTTTGTCGGGACAAACAACGGAATATAATTTCAGCACTCCGGTGACGTCCGATATTACGCTTGTGGCGATTTGGGAACAGGATAGTTGTGTGGCGGAGGGAACCTTAATCACTCTTGCCGACGGAAGTCAAGTGCCTGTCGAAAATCTAACAGGCGGAGAAATGTTGCTTGTTTGGAATCTTTATACAGGCTCGTTTGATATTGCACCCATATTGGTAATAGACAGCGATGCGTTGAAACAGTATGAAGTAATAAAGCTGACTTTTTCGGACGGAACAACAGTTGATGTTATATCCGAACACGGCTTTTTTGACGTTGATTTAAACAAATATGTATATTTGGATAAGTATGCGGAGGAATATATAGGGCATAGGTTTCTTAAACAAAATGAAAACGGAAAGGTGCAAGTAACTCTTGTGGATGTTGCCATAACTTTGGAAAATGTCGCAGCATATAGTCCTGTAACATACGGTCATCTCTGTTATTATGTCAATGGAATGCTTTCAATTCCCGGCGGAATAAACGGATTGTTTAATATTTTTGAAGTGGACGCCGAAACGATGAAGTTTGATGCCGAGGCAATGGAAGCAGACGTTGAAATGTACGGGCTGTATACATATGAAGAGCTTAATTCTCTCGTACCCATGCAGGAGTTAATGTTTGACGCGGTAAACGGACAGTATCTCAAGGTCGCGATAGGAAAGGGTATTATCACGATTGAGCAAATAAGTGAACTTGTTGAAAGGTACGTTAGATTGTTCGAGCAAGTCGCTGCCTGACAAAAGTATATAAAAAACAACGCAGTGGTTCGGTGACGATTTGGCAGGTTCAAACAAAAAATTATCGGGCTTGTGTTTTATGTTAATCAAAGAGATTTGCTTTGCAAATCTCTTTTGTTTTGTGCAGAAGAATTTTTTGGAAATTGACTTGCAATTTGTCGGTGCACAGCTTAACAAAAAAGCCAAACAAACCTTTAAGGCAGTTTGGCGGTGGTGTACCCGACAGGAGTCGAACCTGCAACCGATGGCGTCGGAGGCCATTACTCTATCCGATTGAGCTACGGGTACGTATTTTCGGTCGGCTGTTTCCTTGTTTTAACTCGGATTGCGGACACGTTACATTATAGCAAAGCTCGGTCAAATTGTAAAACGATTGAAACAGTTGCGGCGGGCAAAATACTTTTAAAATCGAGAGACGGCGATGCCGCTTTGTCTTTGAGCCCAAATTTTCTTCAATTTTATCCTGGTATGCTTGTCCGACGGTTTGACAAGAAAGAGCTTTTGCATTAAAATAAACCCTATGGCGAAAACGGTTGTCGTCGGAATGAGCGGAGGCGTCGACAGTTCTGTGGCGGCTCTTTTGCTCAAACGGCAGGGCTACAATACAATAGGGCTTTTCATGAAAAACTGGGAGGAAACCGATATGAACGGCTGCTGCACGGCGGAGAGCGATTTCGAGGACGTGCGGCGGGTGTGCGACAGAATCGGCATTCCTTACTTTACCGTCAATTTTTCGCGTCAGTATTACGACAGGGTTTTCGCTTATTTTCTTGACGAATATTCACGCGGACGCACACCAAATCCCGACGTATTGTGCAACAGGGAAATCAAATTCGGTCCTTTTCTCGACAAGGCGAAGGAAATCGGGGCTGATTTTATCGCTACCGGGCATTACTGCGGCATTTCCCACGTGGACGGCGTTCACAGGCTGCTTAAAGCTGCCGACTCGGGCAAGGACCAGACCTATTTCCTCAACAATCTTTCGCAGAAACAGCTTGCGGACGTTTTGTTTCCGTTAGGCAGTCTCGATAAAAAAGAAGTGAGGCAAATTGCCCAAACCGAAGGGCTGTCAACGGCGGAAAAAAAGGATTCGACGGGCATTTGTTTTATCGGAGAACGAAATTTCCGCAGCTTTTTGGCGGAATACCTGCCGGGCAAAGCGGGAGATATCGTGGATTTGAGCGGCAGAGTCGTGGGACGCCACGACGGTCTTATGTACTACACGCTTGGACAGCGTCGCGGGCTGGGGCTCGGCGGCACGAGGGAAAGTCAAAACAGGTGGTTTGTAGCGGACAAGGACTTAAAAAACAACAGACTTGTGGTAAGTCACGGCGACGAAAGCGTGCTCATGAGCGACGCTCTCGAATCTGACGAAATAAACTGGATTCCTTTTTCGCCGAAAGAAGAAAAATTCGAGTGCGCGGCAAAATTCCGTTACCGTCAGCCCGAGCAGCGCGTAACGGTGGAAAGGACGGGGTCGGGCGCGCGCGTGCTTTTTCATTCTCCGCAGCGGGCGGTCACGCCGGGGCAGTACGTCGTGTTCTACAATGAAAAGGAGTGTCTCGGAGGCGGAGTTATCGAGCGCGTATACAAAAGAAAAGACGGTATTTTAACGCCTATGTAGGCAACAATAAAACAAAGGGGAGCAGTTGAACGGTTTGATTTCGCAAAAGAAAGGATACGGGAACAGAGTGTGGGAGGTGGACCTCCTGCGCGGTATTCTCATACTTTTCGTCGTTTTCGACCACGTTATGTTCGATATCGGAGCCATGTTTGCCGACAGCTTTTCCACGCCGCTCGGCATACGTATTTCCGATTGGGCGGCGGGTTACGTATTCGAATCAAGCGCCTTCGGGCGCTGGCGCAGCGTGACTCACGACTTTTTCATCGGCTCTTTTGTCATTTTGTCGGGAGTATCCGTTTCCTTTTCCAAAAACAATGCGCTGCGCGGGCTTAAAATGTCCGTATGGGCGGTGGGATTGTCGGTAGCCATGCTGTTTTACGGCGAAATTACGCAGGACAACAGCGTTTGGATGAATTTCAACGTGCTTCACGTGCTGGCTTTGAGCATTTTGCTATGGTCGCTTCTCGATTGGTTAAAAACAGACGGAGACTGGATTTTTCTGATTGCGGTTTTAGCCATAGCCGTCGGCAGCTATTTCAATTTGGAAAACGAAATTAACCTTGTCGCTTCGCAGGGGCAAAAGCAATGGACGCGCGACCTTGTTTTCTGGCTGGTCAACAACAACCGCGTATCCAAGCTGTCTCCCGGCGATTATCTGCCCTTTCTGCCTTATTTCGGTTGGTTTCTGGCGGGGGCTCTCGCGGGACGCGCGATATACAAGTCTCCGCGCAGTATTATGGGCTATGAGGCGACGCCGTGCGTCAGACCCTTCTGCTTTTGCGGAAGGCATTCGCTGTTTATTTATTTTGCGAGTCAGGTTCTGGCGGTGGGACTGCTTTATCTTATTGTAGAGGTATGGGGCTGGCTTTAACGCTTGCCGCCCTCAGTTAAAGGAAAAATGTACAGGCATCTTTTTGAAAGCCAAAAAAACAACAGAAAAAAACCCGCCCTGCATTTTGTCGGGCGCGATATAACCTACGGTCAGCTTTTCAACGAAGTGGAGGCGCTGTGCTGCGCGTTCAGAAAATACGGCTGCAAAAAGGGCGACATCGTGACCATCGCGTTGCCCAACATTCCTTCCGCGGTGACTTTGTTTTATGCAGTGAACAAGCTGGGCATGACCGCAAATCTCGTCCACCCGCTTCTGCCTGCGGAGCAGATTATACGTTACGCTACGGAAACAAAGAGCAAATTTCTTTTCGTGTTTGACAAGCTGGCGGACGGATACATCTCCAAACTGCTGGATTGTCCCGTGCCCATTAGGATTTGTCAGGCACAGGATTACATCACGTCGTTTGAAAGAGTGTTTTACAATCTCTTTACCTGGCGGGACAGAAAAAATCTGAGAAAAAACCGCACCGATTATCTCAAATTCAAATATTTCCGTCACGAGGGCGCGCGGCTGTCAAAATACATGATAAACAAATTCGCGGGCGGGGACGACGATGTTGCCGCCATTATGCACAGCGGCGGCACAAGCGCGGAGCCGAAAAGCATAATGCTTACCAACGCCAATTTCAACTCGGTCGCCGTCAACACCAAACGCGCAATCGTGGGAGAAAAGGCGCGGGAGAAAGACGCTATGGCTATGGTGCTGCCCATGTTTCACGCATTCGGGCTGGGCGTGTGCGTGCACACCGTGCTTAGCGGGGGCGTCAAAAGCACGCTTATTCCGCGTTACGCGCCGGAAAGAATCGTGCACTATCTCAAACAGGGGCACATTACCATGATTTCGGGCGTCCCTACCATGTACCGCGGGCTTGTGGACAAAAAGGAATTCAATTGCCGCAGTCTCAAAAATCTGCGATTCGCTTTCTGCGGCGGCGATATGCTGACCGACGAGCTTAAAAGGGATTTCGATTCCGTCATGGCAAAGAGAGGAAGCAGCTGTGTTTTGGACAACGGGTTCGGACTAACTGAGGTTACGGGCGTGTTTTCCGTCAACAAAGCGGGCGCCCGCAGAGAAGGCTCCTGCGGCAAGCCCATAGGAGAGGATTATCTCATAGAAGCCTTCGACGACGACGGCAATATGCTTGAAAGGGGCGGCAGCGGCGAGCTGTGCATAAGTTCTCCCACGGTCATGAAGGGTTATCTTAACGATACGGAGGCTACGGAAAAAACTTTTCTTGATTACGACGGCAAAAGATGGCTGAAAACGGGAGATTTGGGTTATGTCGATAAGGACGGATTTATTTTTATTCTGCAAAGACTCAAACGCATAATCAAGGTTTCGGGCGTGCCCGTGTTTCCCGCCGAGATTGAACGGCTTGTCAATACGCTAAAAGACGTGGACGAGTGTTGTGCCGTAGGAATAGAGCACAAGCTCAAAGGCAAAGTAATAAAGCTGTACGTAAAGTCGTCCGCCGAGCCGACAAAGCTGAAAAAGACGGTCAAGGAGTTTTGCCGTCAGAAGCTTGACAAATGGTCCTGCCCGAAAGCCGTAGAGGTGCTGCCGGAGCTGCCCAAAACTCTTATGGCAAAGACGGATTATCGCCTGTTGGAGCGCAACGGCATGAAAAAATTCGTGCAGGAAGAAACGGACAATGATGTAAAAACGAAAAAATAATGTAAAATTTTTTCAATAAAGCGTTTACTTTCATTAAAATTTGTTGTATACTGCAAATACAGCGGCGGAACGTCGTCGCGGCGGATAAATGCTTTTTTGTCTTTGGGTGTTCTTAAAAACATAAATGTGGTATCCGAAAATATTTAAAGGAGGTCCATGTTTATGCAGGATATAGAACTCAAATGCAGAGACTGCGGCGAAACGTTTACTTTTACTGCCGGAGAGCAGGAGTTTTATCAGCAGAAAGGCTTTACAAATCAACCCACAAGATGTCCCGAATGCCGCAAAGCCAGAAAAGCTCAAAGAAACAATTTCAATTCAGACAGTCATTGAAAAAAGCGTCCCGAAAGGGACGCTTTTAAAATTTACTTTTATTCCACGACTACGATAATTTCGGTGGAAATATTGGCGTACAGCCTGACAGAAAGGGGATACTCTCCCGTTTCCTTTATCGGAGCTTTCAGGTCGATATCCTTTTTGTCGATTTTTTCGCCCGCCGAATTCAACGCTTCCGCAATTTCCTTTGCGGTTATGCTGCCGAAAATCTTGCCCTGCTCGCCGTGTCTTGCCTTCAAGACTATTTTTCTGCCTTTGAGCTGCGCGGCTTTTTCAATCGCGGCAAGACGCTCCTGCTCCTTGTGGTAAGCAAGGGTTTTGTTTTTGATTTCCACGCTGTTTATTACGTCCGCGGTGGCGGGGCTTGCAAGATTTTTCTTAAAAAGAAAATTCTGCGCGTAACCGTCGCTTACGTTTATTATTTCGCCTTTTTTGCCCTGTCCCTTGACGTCTTCAAGCAAATAAACCTTCATGCCGCTTGTCTCCTTTTATTTTTCTTAAATTATTTTAACTCAAACCGAATAAAAAGTAAAGCGTTGACCAACACTAAAAGAGGTAAAAGAAAGGAGGATTTTGATTATGAACGATCAAAAAATCAAGTGCAAGGTCAAGGCTTGCAAGTACAATTCTCAAGGCTGCAACTGCGATTTGGATTCAATCACCGTTGTACCCGAAAGCGATTGCCCTACGGCTCATTTCTGCGGCGATTACTGCAAAAAAGAGAATTACTGAAATTTTACCTGAAAGGGCGGAGATACTCCGCCCTTTTTACTTGACAAAAAGCTTGCGCGGCTTTAAGATAGAGTTACAAAAAACCAATACAAAAGTTGAGGTGTGACAATGATAAATATGACGCACGGCACGGTCAAGATTTTCGCGGGAAACGGATGTCCCGACCTTGCCAAAGCTATTGCCGACAGGCTGGAATTGCCCTTGGGACAGCTTGAAGCCACTCGCTTTTCCGACGGAGAAATTTGCGTAAACATCAAGGAAACGGTGCGCGGCTGCGACGTTTTCGTGGTTCAGTCCACAAGCACTCCCGTAAACGACAATCTTATGGAGCTGCTCGTTATGATTGACGCTTTCAAACGCGCGTCCTGCAACAAGCTGACGGTGGTTATGCCTTATTTCGGCTATGCGAGACAGGACAGGAAAGCGCGCGCGAGAGACCCGATAACCGCCAAGCTGGTCGCCAACCTTCTTGAAAAGGCGGGAGCCGACAGAGTGCTCACCATGGATTTGCACAGCACTCAGCTTCAAGGCTTTTTCGATATACCCGTCGACAACCTGCTGGGTATGCCCGTTCTTGCGAAATATTTTCTTAAAAACGGCTTCAAAAACGACGATTTGGTGATTGTATCTCCCGATGTGGGCAGCGTGACGCGCAGCCGCTCCATGGCGGCGAAATTCAACGCTCCTTTGGCAATCATCGACAAACGTCGTCCCAAAGCCAACGTCATGGAGGTCATGAACATCATCGGCGACGTAAAGGACAAGGTGTGCCTTATGCTTGACGACATGATAGACACGGCGGGCACAATCACGCAGGGGGCAAAGGCTCTTTCGGACGCGGGCGCAAGAGAGGTTTACGCCTGCTGTTCCCACGGAGTTTTCAGCGGTCCGGCAATGCAGCGCATACAGGACAGCCCCTTGAAAAAGGTGGTCATACTCAACACTATTCAGCAGCCTCAGGACAAGCTCATCGACAAAATCGAAGAGGTTTCCGTTGCGGAAATTTTTGCCGAGGCAATCGAAAGGATTTATTCCTACATATCCGTTTCTACTTTATTTGAATGATTTAAGGCTTTTTGCAGCGCCCCTCAAATGTGGGGTGCTCTTGGGGAATTTGTGGGTAGGTAGGTTTTAACTGCCTACCCGTTTTTTGCTCCCTGTGCTTTTTATGACACGTCGTACTGCGGAAGACGAATTGCGCCTACAAACTTGTAGATGATTTTCACTTCTTGCATTTTTCTGCCCGCGTACCATTCCGTTTCGGATATAATGATTTTCTCCACGAAACTGTTGAGAATTTCGGGCGTCAGTTCCCGTATCTCGGAATAGGTCTTTACCATTTTAAGGAACTTGGACAGTTTTTCTTCGTCCTGCTCGGAATCGGTCAGGCTCCGCTTCAAATCCTGCATCTGCCTTTTTAATTCCTGCCCTTCGTCCTCGTAGGATTTCACAAGAAAATCAAACCTCTCGTCTGTAATTCTGCCGTTTACGTTATCTTCGTAAAGTTTACGGATAATCCTGCCGATTTCGTCTTGTCGGTCGCTAAGCCGTTTAAACTCGGCTTTCGCTCTCACCTGAAACTTTTCCGTCTCTTTTTTCGATCCCGACAGGTATTCGTCCACAAACTCCTTTTCGTGTAAAATAACGTATTCGCAAACCTTGTGCAAATCGCATTGTACAACCCGTTCGAGGTCGGATACCAAAATCCGATGACTGCTGCACAGACCTTTTTTCTTTTTGCGATAGGTAGCGCAGGTGAAATTATCCATATTCCTGTGCTTCGCCACCCGTTGAATGGTAAGCCTGTTTCCGCAGTCCGCACAGTAAAGCAATCCCGAAAACATATTCGGCTCGTTGAATTTCGTGTATGCCCGTTTTGTCTTTCGCATTTGTTGTACCGTTTCAAAGGTCTTTCCGTCTATGATCGGCTCTTGCGTATTCTCGCAGATAACCCATTGGTCTTTGGGTAAACGCACCTGTTTTTTATTCTTGAACGATTTTTTAGTCGTCTGAAAGTTTACCGTATGTCCTGCATAGGCTATCTGATCGAGAATGCCTTTTACGCTTGCAATGCTCCATATTTCGGGAAATTCACTTAATCGGTGGATTTTTCTACCGCGATGAAGATTGTATAACTGCGGCGTTTCAACTTTTTCTTCCGTCAACTTTCTTGCGATTTCCGGCATACGCATTCCGTCCACGAACATCTGAAAAATCCGTTTTACCGTTTCGGCGGCTTCTTCATCGACAATCCATTTTTCCTTGTCGTTCGGATCTTTGATATACCCGAACGGGGGATTGGAAGAAAGGTGTTTGCCCGAATTGCCCTTTGCCTTGAATACGGCGCGGATCTTCTTGCTTGTGTCCTTTGCGTACCACTCGTTGAACACGTTCTTGAACGGCGTTAAGTCGTTTTCCGTCTGTACGTTGCTGTCAACGCCGTCGTTCACGGCGATAAACCGCACGTTGCAGTTCCCGAAATAAATCTCCGTGTAATAACCGACCATGATGTAATCTCTGCCGAATCGGGACATATCCTTGACGATAACCGTCCTGATTTTTCCTTCTTCCACATCCGACATCATTCTCTGAAAGTCGGGACGGTTGAAATTCGTTCCCGAATAGCCATCGTCCACATAAAACTCGGTGTTCGTAAAGCCGTGTTCTTTGGCGTATTTTGCAAGCATTTCCTTTTGATGAACGATACTGTTGCTGTCGCCGACAAGTTCATCGTCTTTGGAAAGGCGACAGTAGAGAGCGGTAACATCACCTCCGTAATTGTAATTTCTGTTTTTAATCGCTATTTGTCCTAACATCTTACTTACCTCCGTTAAAAGGCAAACAGCGAGTTCGTTCCGTTTGTTCCCTTATCATCCCGTCTTTTCGGCGGGATATAAGTCTTTTCATAATATCCAGCGGCGTATCCGTCGCATTTTTCATTTCTTCGGCTACGACGACGTACGTCTTATCGCCGATAATGTGGTATTCTACCCGTTCGTATGGCAGGTTATTGGTTTTTGCTTCGTTTTCCGTAATTTTATCTCCTTATCATTGATTTCAATTACGCAAAACGGCAGGAAATAGGTTACGGCAAATCAGTAGTCAAAGTGCCGTTTTCTTTCTTTTTCTTCAAAGCCTCGTATCCCTCTTTGATGAGGCGGACTTTGGTAATATCGTTTTCTCCGAGAAATTCGTTTATTTCATTAAAAAGCGCTCTCGGTATCATCGTGCCGAAGTTTCCGCTTGCTTGTTTTCTCTTTTCTTTATTCTTTTCTTCATACTTCCTGCGCGTCTTGCGTACAGGCGTATCTTCCTTTCTTTCCATTACGCTTAACCTCCGAAATATTATTCTCGTATTGATACATATTTTATCTTGTTTCAGATAAAAAGTCAAGCTCTTATGGAGAGTAAAGGGAAGGTAGCCCTTAATTTTTACTTATAATTGTTGTTTTTGTTGTGCTTTTCGTATTCTCTCCGTTCTTCTTCGATTTCTCGTTCAATCTGTTGTAGCCGTGGAATCCGCATCGTTACGTCCGGCGTGAACATAGAGAGAACGGAGTCAAAGAAACTGCCGATTGTTTTCGGCTTACCTTGGCTTATGCGCTTGTATTCCGTGGGATTGGTTTTTGCAAGAGTTTTTCCGATGCGAGCGTAATGCGAATCGTTGTCTGTTTCCCTTTGCAGACTTTCCGCTTTTTTTGCGTATTCAAGCGTTTCGCCCATAGAGCGGTCAAGACGTTTGGTTAAATCTTTATTTTCTGCCGTTAAGGCGATGACCTGTTCTTGCAACCGTCCGCGCTTTCGGGGAATATCTCCGTTCTTCGCTTCGGCAAGAGCATCGGCATAAACCTGATTTACTTGCCGTATCGCTTCGGCTTGTTCGATTATCTTTTTTGCCTTGAATTCAGCCGTGGACAGGTGCTTTGCCTGACTGCCTTCCTTGCCGCGCTGTAAACCGTAATTTTTGCCGACGGTGTTGTAAAAGTCAGTCTGCAATTGTCGTAGTTTAGATTTATCGAATAGGTCTTTACTGCACAATCTTCCGTCCGGCGTGATAGGAACAAGATTCAGGTGCATATGCGGCGTGGTTTCGTCCATGTGGATTACCGCCGATATTACGTTTTCCATTCCGTATCTTTCTTCAAAGAACTTGGTACAATCCGAAAAGAAGTTGTATTGCGATAATTTCGATAGTCCGTCAAAGAAGGCTTTATCTGCGCCCACAACAAAAGAGTTCATCACGACCGCGTCTTTGCGCGGAGAGAGATTTAACTCGGTTATTCTCTGATTGATGAACTCGGTGTACGTTCCGTCGGGGTTGTGCATATGATAATTGTATTTTGTCTTTGAGCTGTCTATCTGCGGATTGTCCGACTTATAATTCTCGTCCCGTTCGTTTTCCCGCTCGATAGGGGCGACGTCATTCTTATGGCATTTTTCCATGTGACATACTAAATAAGATATTGTGGTTTCCTCCTTTCATTTTGATTTAGTGGTGTTGGGCAAAGTGGTAGTAGAAAGTGTCTGCCAATGTGGTTTTTTAGTGGACACACAGCCTCGCAGAGCCCACGAACTTCGCTCGCGAAGTATAGTGGGCTACACTTTGCCCAAACTGTTGCATTTTTCTTCTGTTTTGCAACAAAGTCATTTCCGCCTACGGCGGACGATATTGCTCGTAGTTTTTCATATAACCTCCTGATTTTTAGCGTGAAAAAGGTCGCTGATTTTTCTTCATCACCGACCTGAGAGTGCGCTATGGCATAAGCCGCAACGCGGTATTAAGTTGTCTGTTTGTCTTACATAATAAAGCCTCCTTGTTTTTGTCTAAGAATAAAAAAATCCGCACGAATGCCAATCGACCGTTAACCGGTAATCTTCTTCGTGCGGATTCGTTCCGCCTATTAAATTGTAGGTTGCACTTAAAAAATTGTACAACAATAAAACCCACACTCCAAACCGCTTTTTTACGGTTGAAATGCCTGTCGCAGAAATTGCCTCTTTTTAACAGCAACCCTATGGAAAGCGACAGTAATTCTTCGCTATGTTCTTTTCATAGCAACGCTCGTAACCACAATACGGAAACGAGCTGACGGGTAAAAACTCTCTATCTTATATATACCCGCTTAAAATATAAATCAAACATACGTTCGCGCCTCAACCTTATTCTACCACATCTTTTTTGACTTGTCAAGCACCAAATGTCCACAAACATGGACATTTAATGAATTTAAGATTATTTCCGTAATGCTATATTTTAATGGATGGTTATAATATAGATCAATAAGTCCATTGAACAAATCTAAAGTCTTTGAAATCCAAATCTGTATTTGCATCTAAAACATTAATATGCGCAACTAAAAATTTACGAGCGACAATGTAATCGCTCGTTGATTTTATTATTCACCTTTTTCGTTCTTGCCATTTGGGGCAAGCGGAGTTCATTGCCGATTGTCCGCAATTTCCGCGTCCGCTGATTTTACAAATATGCGTACTGTTTTCGTATTCGACGATACTGCCCTTAAGTATGGCCTTACCGCCGAAATGCTGACAAGTGCAACAATACTTGCTCGTCTTTGATATGGTGCTCATATGCATACCTCCTTATAATTCAGTCAAATCATAAAACTTAAATTGAGAATTTTTAAGTTTATTCTGTGCCCAACTTACGGCAAAATTACGGTCGCCATTTACCATTTCAGTAAATGCAGGGCACCCCGTTTTGTATGCACCCTCACTGAGGTAATATCGAATACGCCATTGTTTTATCATTAAATTTGTCTCCTTTGTTTTGGTATATAAATTATAACACATTTCTTGTCCCAATTATGGGATAGTCGGCATATTGCATGCATTTTTCAATAAATTCAACATTTCCGTCTCGTGTTCTTCACACGCCGTATTTTTCCACTCGGCATCATCTTTTGTCAAAGCACTCATCAACCGCAACTTCAAACTTCCTTTTTCTATCATTTGTCCATAAGTATTCTTTTTGGACGCCGGGCTTAAATTTGAGAACTTAGAATTGATATTACGCTGTATGATACAGAGATTACCAAACCGATCAACGTCATTCCATGTTGCAAACGACTGTTCCGAAGGGTGTTGTGGATACCAATGCTCTACGGAATTTCTAAACTCGAAAGAGAATTGATCAAATTTAAGATTTTGATATTCTTCTTCATTCCGTTTTGTCCAAAGCAAATAATCAAGATAATTTAAAACGATGTGGGGCGTGTTAACTCCTAGTCGATAATTTGCATTGTTTTTAATAAAACTATTAGCCGCCTCTTTAGCAATATTTTCCGTATGATCCTGAAAAGATGATAAATTTTGTCTATTGTTATCAACATACAGCCATAATAACAATTTTGTAATCCAATGCATTATTTTAGGAGAAGTATAAGATACGCGCATACAAGCCTGCAACATAAGATTAATTCTTGTACGAGGGGCATATGTTTTCTCCCATTCGTTATGTTCCCCAAAACATGTATCCTTGTAATATGGCTTCTTTTGAGATTTAGCGCCAGAGACCTTCAATTCTTTCAAACTCCAATCGCCATCCTCGTCTTCGTTTTTGTATTCTCGCTTGATAATATATTTATCAAACAAAAATCTACATTTAAGCAAACATTTTATAAACGCCTTAGAAAAATCTTTTTTATCAACTTGTCTATCATTTTGTTTTGCACTATTGATAACAGAAGTAAAAATCTCTAATAGCTTTTTATCATCAAGTAGTTCGGGAATTGAATAGCTATCTTTATCTAATTCAATAGACGCAAACACCTTCAAAACGTGCAACAAAAAGTGCGTAAATCCTATTATGCTGTCAAATCGAACACGCGTACCCGATTCATCATAACCTTCAATTGTATAAGGCAATGTATCTTGTTTTATAATATCTACTACAGAGAGGCTTGTAAGAGTTATATCTTTTTTCTTACACAGCGAATCGTACTTATCAAGATCTAGCCAATCCCAACCACTACAGAACAGAGTTTCTCTATCATCTTTCTGAAAGTGCATTTGTACATAGCCTGTCATATCGCGGCACGCATCCCAAACGATTGCAAAAGTAGCACGAGATTCCTCGTCAAGCGGTTCCATTAATTTTGCTTTCAGAATGTCGTGTTGTTCCAATTGCTCGCCGCGAACGTTCATGATCTCAAAGTATCTATTCAAATCGGTATGCGGCGGCACTTCAATCCTATAGAGAATTACTTTTTTTAAATTGGCAATGAACTGATCTTTATCAATTTTATCAGAACTAAATTTATCACTGATTATCTTTCTACCGTCTATTAGCGCTTGTTCAATTTTTTCAGTGTTTGCCAAATATACCTCGAGTGTATTATTGCTTAATTGCGACAAGTTATTAAGCGTAAAATTAGAACGTTCTCTGCACTCATAACTTAGCCGACCTGCACCCCAATCATTTTTGCCAACAAAATCCAAAAGCAAAAACAAAGCAGTCAATCTCTGTTGCCCATCGATAACTTCATACACGCCGTCCTTATTCAAATTTACTATCAGCGAACCGAGATAGTAATGAGCGGCAGTGAAGTCGTTGATGTCGTCAATTAACTGACAAATCTCTTTATCCGACCACGCAAAAGCTCTTTGATATAAAGGTATAATATATTTATCTTTGTCAAAAAGCGTTTTATCTGAATCATCCAATATCGACAACGATATAATTTTATTATCCATTTTTTTGCACCCCCATAAGTGACATTAATGATTGATATAGATTTTCCCATGCGTCCGGTTTAGCTTTATTTGGATTTCTAATAATCTGAACCTTCATGTTTGATATTTCACGATTGCTGCGCGCCGTTGCAATATTAAAAAACATAGGGATAAGATTCGTATAATTTTTGTCCTTATTTCCGATTGCATAATTGTTAATCGTATCCATTCCGAGATTATCCATATCTACACGAATCATCATTGCCCATGCAAATAGTTTTTTTACAGCCATTTCATCAAGCATATGAAATCTGTCGTAATAAAATAGTAAAGCACAATAAAAAAGATTTACTGCATAACGGAAGCCGGTAGAATTAAATTGTTTTATATTGTCTTTTCTACGCTTAGTGTTTGCCTCAATAATGTTGTAGATTTTCTTAAAGGTTGCATTAGATGATATTTCGTCTTTTAAGTCGTCAATTAAGTTTATATAATGTTCTACCATCTTAAAAAATTCACTTCCGGAGCAGAATGGCTCATTGATTTGAAAACATGGCATTGCCTTACGCACCCGTTGCGCATAAGTATATGTACATTGGACGTCAACGCCTTTATACGTATCAATATCTTGCGCGGTAAAATCGTGCGAATAATCTTTTTGCGACCAATTCAATATAGGGAACAAATATAGAGAAAACAGTTCACGAATTAACTTAGGTGAGATATCTTCCCACCGTTTAATTAAATTAAGTTTTTCAAAGGGATAGTCGCTCATTTCCCGCAAATGATATGCTTTTAATAAATCGTGCGGGTCTAACTCTTTTCCGCGTGTATTCTGCGAATCGAATAGTTGGAACGCTTCGGAAATATCGTCTACGGACAGCACAACGGCTTCCAAAAGACTATTAAAAGCATTTTTGTATTCGTCGATTTGTTGTTCGGTTTGCATAGCCAACCATTCTTTAATGAAGTTGTTATTATCGAAAATCTTCCCGATAGAGACAGCATCGTGAAAAGCGTGTTGGAGCAAGGCGTTTGTGTAGTTAGGATCGAGCGCGTGCTTAATCAACGATAGCGTAATAAGGCGTTGCTGCCCATCAACAATATCATATTTCTCGTTGTTTTTGTGTAATATTACCGAACCTACGCGATATTTGAAATCCGTATAATCGGGACGCCGACTGTCGCTTATCGCTGTGTCGATATCGCCGAATAAATCAGCAACGTTTTTGCGCGTCCATTTGTAGGGACGCTGATAATCCGGAATATTTAATGACATTTCAAGTAATTTGTCAATTGTAATAATTGCATTCATATCTACCTCGGTAATCGAATCATATTGAATATTTGTTGACGGCGCTATGTAAATTAGTCGCAATTTGTTCCCGTAAAGAAGTTGGCGACAGAATCTCTACATTATTCAGATACTGCATTGCCCAATATTCCATTGCGGATGGACTTGCCTTTACGGTAACTATTATTTTTCCATCCTTGTTCTCAGTCTTAAAATCGAAACCAAACCAATCGATAATTTGATCTATCATCCATTCTCCGTCTATAGAAAAAGATATTGTTTTGGGTTCATCGGAAAACATATAAGGGAGAGAAGATGAAAACCGTTTGTAATCTATACCATTTTGAAAGCCGTCAACTGTCCTTATGTCGGTAGCTACGTCGCCTATTAGTGCGATGTTGGTAATTCGGTCAAGCCTATAATAATTTACGTGTCGCCACTTTTCTTGGTATGCCATCAAAAAATACCTTTGATTGTGCAATATCATTTGATATGGACTTACAATATGCCACTTTGCGCGGTGTAGCTTTTTGTCTATACCATATTTATTGTAATCAAACTGTATTTTACATTTTTTTGTAATTGCTTCATCGATTATCTCGATATTATAAAACAGAGCAACATTTTCCGATTTATTCCAATCGTTTACCGAATATACATTTTTGATATGAGATTTGAAATATTTGTTAGAAAGTGAAGCAATCTTTTCGATAAGTTCTTTGCTATGTTTAGCCGTAATATGCCGACTTGCCAATACACTGTCTGACAGCAGGCGCAGTTCGGAATCTTCAAACAGCCGGCTGTTGAGATACGAACCTTTTTTGGTGGTTGCTATATCATAACCGATGTCCTGTAAAAGAGCAATGTTGCGTCCGATTGCTTTTCGTTCAACCGTAATTCCATATTCGTTTTCCAGTTTCTTCACAATCTCGTCGTGTTTCAGCGGATGATCGCTATCTGTATAATGTTCTAAAATTTGTAGAATGCGGATAAGTGCAAGTTTTTTCGGTTCAAAGGAATCCATATTTTTTCTCCTTCTCGGAATATGGATTTATTATACCAAAATTGTCGCAATTAGTCAATAGTATATTCTTTTGTGATTGCACATATTTCATCATACAGCAATACTTCTTTATTATACAGTTCCTGTGCCAACTTATCGAGAAGTGGCTTATTTTGCAATAAAAGCATTTTCGTTCGATTATAGTACTCTTCTATTAGACGCACTTTTTTATCTTGGTTTTTATCAAGCTGACTAACCGACTGTGCATTAGAGTATCTATCTCGCAAATAAAGGTACTCAAATCCATTGGCGGCAAGCCATTCTAAATTATCTTCTATTTCGTTCATTGCGGATTGCAAATCCTTTATAGTCCCCAAATCAATTTCACCGAATTGAATTTCTACACTTGCTCTACCTGCAAGCAAAGACATTATATAGTTTTCGGAGTCTTGACAAGTAAACCGCACGGCAGGTTTGGACATACAGCACACCCCAACGCCCAATCCATCTTTTCCACACTTTCCGATGGCAAGACATCCTATATCTTTATGAATCAAAAGATGAACTATCGCATGCCCAGCCTCATGATACGATACGCGCCATTTTGTTCGCTCATCCATCTCTTGCGAATCTGAGCGTTTTAACATGATGTGAGATATGGCATATTTTATATCATCATATGTGATTTTGTCTCTGTTGGCAAAAGCAGCATAGATACCTGCTTCATTAATAACATTTTCAAGCATTGCACATGAATGTCCAGACAAAATATGGGCAAGAGATTGTGCGCTTATTTCATCTGAAATTTGTTTTCTTGCAAGGAAATGTTGGATTATTTTCACGGAATCGGCAAAGGTTGGAGCTGTAAATTCAATTTGTTTTCCGAATCTTCCTTCCCGCATAAGTGAGTCCGGCAAATAAAAAATATCATTGGCAGTGGCAATAACAAAAACGTCTTGCTCCACAATATCTTCCAATCCAGTTTGAATTGCGACAAATTCTTCCTTGTTGCAATTTTGTTGCAGATTATCTTCAGCAAACTTGTCCATGTCGTCAAAGAAGATAATGGATGGCGCGTCTTTCATTGCATTCTCAAATGTGGATTTTATCTCCGCTACAAATTCGCCATTGGATTTATTTTTCTTACAATGAAAAACTTTACGCCCGGTCTCCGCAATAAACGCTTTTGCCATAAGCGTTTTGCCGAGTCCCGGTTCTCCGTAAAGAAGAATTGCCTTGGGAATTTTAACACCGAGACGAGTATATTTTGCGCTGTTTTTCAGAACATCGCATAAGCGAAGCAACTCTTCTTTTTCTTTTGCATAGCCTATTACTCTGTCAAAGTTATTCATTTTTGTTTCTCCTGTGTCTATTGATAATAGGAGTATAGCACTTTTCTTGTACGCTTTTTGGGATAATAGAAAGCCCTGCGGATGAATCGACTTATGCGCCATTTTCATAATTTAATAAAACAAAAGAGCCCGATTTTTCGGACTCTTAAAAACGAACTCGCTGTTTGCTTATATTGAATTTGGTTTTTCTTCTAAATTCCCCACGAATATTTAACTAAAGAGGGGCGTTTTTTTGCTTTTTCCGAAATTTTAACCTTGTCAAAAATGTAATTTAAGTAGCCGCCTGTTCATAAAATTCATTATGAACAAAAAAAATATCGCAAAGAGGGCAGCAGTAATTTTGCTGTGCGCGTTTATGCTTGCCGCGCCCTTTGTCGTGCTCGGCAACCTGCCGCGCTCCGACCTGTTTGTAGCCGGCGCAAGATTCGAGGGCATACTGGAATTGTGGCATATCGAAAGCTTCGAGGGAGGAGTTGGCAGCAGAGCGGGATGGCTAAAAAAACGCAGCACGGCTTTTGAAAAACAGAACAAGGGCTGCCTTGTCAACGTCACCGTCCTGACTCCGGAGCAGGCGCAGGAAAAGCTGAACAACGGAGAGAGATTCGATTTGGCGAGTTTTTCCGCAGGAGCGGGCTTTGAGCTGCTGCCTTATCTGTCGCCGTACGGCGGAGACGTCTCCTGCGTGCGCGGAGATTATCTGAGGGGCGGTCAACTCAACGGCAAGGTTTACGCGCTGCCGTATATGGCGGGAGGATACGCGTTGGCGGCTATGAGCAAAAATCTTGCGGGTTTTGAAAACAAAAATCTTGCGGAAAATATATTCGGCATGGGATTTGAAAAAAAGGTGGGGAAAAAGACGGTCAGCCTCGCTTCCGTAGCCTGCGGCTACGGCGGCTTCAATCAGCCCTGCATGGCGCTTGCGCTCAACGTAACTCAGAGCAGGCGGAACGACCTGCTTGACGAGGGCTTGACGCAGTACGAGGCTTACGAAAAATTTCTTACCGGCAACAACCACACCGTACTTTTGGGCACGCAGCGCGACATATACAGACTGACGAACAGAATAGAGCAAGGACGGCTGGGAGAATGCGTTTTTGAGCCTCTCGGCGGTTTTACCGACCTCGTTCAGTATATCGCCGTGGGCGACACCGAAGCGAAAAAAGCCGTGTTCGCCGAAAAATTCGCCTGTTTTCTGACGCAGGAGCAGTCGCAGCAAAAGTTGACGGAGGTGAGAATGTTTACCGTCAACGCACAGAGCATTTATTCGGACGGAGCCATGTCTGCGTTGGAGCAGGCGCTTTCTTCCGTCAGGACGATAAACGCCTTCACCGACCCGTCCATTCTGTCCGCTCTGCGTTCCGAAACGCTCAAATCGCTTGAAACGGGGGAGAAAAAAAACCTTGAAAGGTATCTGTGCTGAATTTGTCAATAAATTTCACTTTAAAAATTACCGACCTCAATCGTTTGTAAATCTATCGGTTTTGGTGTAAAATAAGGAGAACCTTAAATGCGCGAATTTTTCCTGAATTCGGGAATTTATTTTGAAGAAAACGTACCGCTCAAAAAACTCACAACCTTCGGAACGGGAGGCCCCGCGAGGTACGTTGTTCAGCCCAAGGACGAGCGCGAAATAAGCGCCGTTCTGACTTACTTGAAGCAAAACGACGTTCCTTATTTCTGTCTGGGGGGAGGCAGCAACGTGCTGGCGTCGGACGACGGTTTTTCGGGCGTGGTGATTGTTGTCGGACGGTTTATGTCTCAGATATTTTTTGAAAACGGCTTGCTTGTTGCGCAGGCGGGAGCCAAGGCGTGTCAGGTGGCGCATTTCGCCTGCATCAACGGACTTTCGGGTGCGGAGTTTCTTGCGGGAATCCCCGCGTGCATGGGCGGAGCGGCGTATATGAACGCCGGCTGCTTCGACAGGGAGATGTCCGACGTCGTTGCGGGAGTTAAGGCTGCGGACGAAAACGGAGAAAAGGAATTCGGTCACGCGAGGTGCGGCTTTGCGTACAGAAAATCTGTCTTTCAGTCAAACGGAATGATTGTCACCCGCGTTTTGTTGGCTCTCAAACCGGAAAAACCGGAAAAAATAAGGGCGGCGATGAAGGAGATTTTGGAAAAAAAGAAGCTTACCCAACCATTGGAATATCCGAGCGCGGGCAGCATATTCCGCGCCGAGGGCGGCGCGCCCGCGGGACTTTTAATCGACAGGGCGGGTTTAAAGGGGCTGCGCGCGGGAGGAGCGGAAATTTCTCTCAAGCATGCAAACTTCATTGTGAACAAGGGCGGAGCAACCGCAAAAGACATACTCGAGCTTATGGACGCGGCGGGCAGCGCGGTCAAGCGCAAGTTCGGCGTTGTGCTGAGGCCTGAAATAAAATATCTTGGAGACACCGATGATATCGGGAGATTATCATATTCATTCACGTTATAGCGGACTATGCCACGGAAAGAATACTCTGAGCGAGCTGCGCGACGCCGCTACGCGAAAGGGGCTTAGAGAAATAGGAATAGCCGACCACGGCTTGAAGCATCTCTTTTTCGGCACTGACGCCAAAAGGCTTTTGAAGGCGCGCCGAGAGGCGGACGCTTTGAACGCGGAGCAGGGCGCGCGCGTTCTGCTCGGATTGGAGGCAAATCTGATTTCGGAGGACGGCTTGATTGACTGCGGCGACCTTTCAACGTTGGATTTTGTCGCAATGGGCTATCACAAGCTGGTCGCGGCGCCCTCCGCGGAGCAGGCGAGGCGTTTTACGCTTCCCGCGCTGTTTCGCTCCGAGTCCAAAAAAGACGCGTTTACTCGGGCTTATATAAAGGCGATTAAGCGTTATCCGTTGAGCTTTGTCACACATCCGGGCAGGGACATTTGCCTGAATGTGTTAGAGATTGCAAAAGCCATGTCCGACTACGGAGTTCTGTTCGAGTTAAACGGCAAAAGGGTGGACGTGTCGGACGGGGAGCTGTGCGACGTCGTTGCAAAAACCGCGGTGAAATTTATCGTCAACAGCGACGCGCACCGCGCCGAAAAGGTAGGCGAGGTTTCCGTCCCGCTGGAAACGGCGGAGAGAGTAGGCTTGCCCTTGGAGCGCATAGTGAATCTGGACAAGCCCGCAATTTTAAGAAAACCGTTTGAAGAGGAGACAAAAGAGTGACTTTTTCTCAGAACGTAAAGGAAGAAATCCTCGGCAGGCTTTCAGATTCTTTGCCGTGCTGCCGTCTTGCCTGTCTTTCGGCGCTGCTGCGCGGGGCGGGCAGCCTGGAAATCAGGTCGGGCAGTCTGGGCTGTTCGCTTACGTCGGAAAACAAAAGACTGCTTGAATTTGCCGGAGAAATCGTATATTCGCTTTACGGACTCAAAACCGAAATAAGGCGCGAGGAAACTAAAATCAAGGGCAACAGCCTGTGGTCGGTTTTCATTGCGGAGGAAAAGACGCTTTCCGACTGCGGACTTGCGTCGCTGTCAATGGAGGGCTATCTCAAAATCAACGAGGGTATAGACAAATACATCGTAGAGCAGGACTGCTGCAAAAACAGCTATGTCGCCGCGCTGTTTGCCGCCTGCGGCTCCGTAGCGTTCAGTCCCTTGAAGACTCTCGACCAAAAGGCGGGCAACAGATTCGGCTATCATTTGGAGTTTTCGCTTACCTCCCGCCGTGCCGCAGATGACCTCGTGTGTCTTTTGGAGGAAAAGGACTTCCGTTTTAAAATAGCGGAGCGGAAAAACGTCTGGGCGGTTTACATCAAGGACAGCGCGTCAATATGCGATATGCTTGCCTATATGGGGGCGGACAAAGCCGTGCTGACGCTCAACAATCTGCTTATCGAGCGGGAAATCAGAAACAACGCCAACCGTCAGAAAAACTGCATTACCGCCAACATAGACAAATCGGTAGACGCGAGCGAAAAGCACATTGCCGCGATAAACAAAATCCGCGCCCGCGAGGGAATGTTCGACAGGCTTGCGCCGCATCTGAAAGAAATAGCGGCGGCGCGGGTGGAAAACCCGTTTTCCACGCTTGACGAGCTTGCGGACAAGCTCGGGCTTACAAAAAGCTGCGTAAACCACAGACTGCGCAAGATAACCGAAATAGCTTCGCGCCTGCCTTGACGGCGGGACTAAACTTATTTATACAGAAGGTAAAAAATGTCGGAAAAACCGTTTGTACATTTGCATCTGCACACAGAATACAGTCTTTTGGACGGCGCGACGCGTATAGACACGCTGTTCGACGCCTGCAAGGAAAAAAACATGCCCGCCGTAGCCATAACCGACCACGGGAATATGTACGGCGCCTATCACTTTTATTGTCTGGCAAAGAAAAAGGGAATAAAGCCCATTATCGGCTGCGAGTTTTATATGGCGGACGACCTGACCGTCAAAAGCGGAGACGTAAAGCGGGAATTCAACCACCTCGTGCTTATTGCCAAAAACAATACGGGCTACAAAAATCTCGTCAAGCTCAATTCCATAGGCTTTGTCGACGGTTATTATTACAAGCCGCGCATAGACTTCAAGACTCTGAGTCAACACAGCGAGGGGCTTATCTGTCTGTCCGCCTGCATTGCGGGGCAGCTTCCCCGTCTGCTGCGCGACGGCATGTGGGAGGAAGCGAGGAAGCTTGTCAAGCAGTACAAGGAGCTGTTTGGGGAAGATTATTACATAGAATTGCAGGATCACGGAATAGCGGACGAAATTTACGTCATGCCAAAGCTGATTAAGATAGCCGAAGAGTTCGGCGTGGAGCTTGTGGCTACAAACGACGTGCATTATCTTAAAGAGTCCGACGCCGAAATGCAGGATATTCTTCTTTGCGTGCAGACGGGCAAATTTTTCGACGACCCCGGTCGGATGCGCTTTGAAGGCACGCAGTTTTATCTCAAAGATTACGACGAAATGGCGGAAAAATTTTCCTATGTGCCGCAGGCTTTGGAAAACACGCTTAAAATCGCCGAAAAGTGCAACGTGAGCATAGAGAAAAAGCCCTTGCTGCCTCCTTACAAGCCGGACAACGGCATGACGCCTTACGAATTTTTGAAGGACCTTTTGGAAAAGGGGCTGAAAAGACGCTACAAAGAAATTACGCCGGAAATAAGGCAGAGAGCCGACTATGAGCTGGAAGTCGTGTCGAAAATGGGATTTGTGGAGTATTACCTCATTGTGTGGGACTTCATAAACTACGCGCACGAGCACGGAATACCCGTCGGTCCCGGACGGGGCAGCGGAGCCGGCAGCATAATTGCTTACGCCATAGGTATTACTCAGGTGGAGCCGCTGCGTTACGGACTCATTTTCGAGCGGTTTTTAAATCCCGAAAGAGTCAGCATGCCGGACTTCGACATAGATTTTTGCATGGACAGGCGCGGAGAGGTTATCGACTACGTCATAGAAAAGTACACAAAGCCCCGCGTGGCTCAGATTGTCACGTTCGGCAGGATGAAAGCCAAAAACGCCGTCAAGGACGTATGCCGCGTGCTGCGCGTGCCATACGCCGAGGGAGACAAAATAACCAAGCTTATTCCGCTCAACGCAACGCTCAAAAACGCTTTCGGTCTGGACGGCAAAAACGAGGGCGTGCCTGAGCTCATGGAAATTTACAAGGATTATTCCATGAAAAGGGTGATTGATTTGGCAATCGCATTGGAAGATATGCCGCGTCAGACGGGAATGCACGCCGCAGGCGTGGTTATATGCCGCGAGGATTTAAGCGACAACGTGCCCTTGCAGCGCAGCGGCGACGACATCACCACTCAGTACAACATGAAGGAGGTGGAGGAGCTCGGTCTGCTCAAAATGGACTTTTTGGGACTGAGAACTCTCACCGATATCGACAAGACGATAAAAATAGTCAAGGAAACCACGGGAGAGGAATTCGATTTCGAGGATTGCCAATATGACGACCCCAACGTGTTCGAGCTTATTGCTTCGGGAAACACCGACGCAGTGTTTCAGCTGGAAAGCGGGGGAATGAAGCGGGTGATGAAAGACCTCAAACCGGACTGTCTTGAAGACATAATAGCGGGAATTTCCCTCTATCGTCCCGGGCCCATGCAGTTTATTCCCGACTATATCAAGGGCAAACGCGATCCTAAATCGGTGCATTACGCGCACCCTATGCTGGAACCGATACTCGGCGTAACAAACGGCTGCATGGTCTATCAGGAGCAGGTCATGCAAATCTGCCGTTCTCTTGCGGGGTATTCATACGGACAGGCGGACGAGGTCAGGCGCGCGATGGGCAAAAAGAAAATGGACGTCATGGCTTTGCACCGCAACTATTTCATCAACGGAAAGGTCAACGACAACGGCGAGGTCGAAATAGAAGGCGCCGTCAGGCGCGGCGTGCCCAAGGAAACGGCAGAGCTGCTTTTCGACCAAATGTATGCTTTCGCCCAATATGCGTTCAACAAAAGCCACGCCGCGGCTTACGCTTACGTATCCTATCAGACGGCTTATTGCAAGCGTTATCATCCCGTGGAGTATCTTGCGGCAGTGCTGAACAACCGCATAACCAACATAGACGACATAAAAAAATATATCGCTTACGGAAAGGAGAACAACATAGATTTTCTGCCTCCGGACATCAACAAGTCGGGCGTGAGCTTCACCGTGGAAAATGGGAAAATACGTTTCGCGCTTGCCGCAATCAAAAATATCGGCTCCGGCAGCATGGAAAAAATCGTTGAGGAAAGAAAAACCCGCGGAGATTTCGTAAGTTTGGAGGACTTTCTGAAAAGAGTGGAAAGTCAGTATCTCAACAAGCGGCTTGTGGAAAATCTGATTAAATCGGGTGCATTCGATTGCTTCAAAGTTTCGCGCGCGCAGATGGTTTCCGTTTTCGAGCCGTTGATGGAAATGGTTTACGCCGACAAAAAGAAAAAGGAAAGCGGACAGTTCAGTATGTTCGACCTTGTGGAAAACGCCGCGCCCGCAGTCGTCGCGCTGCCCAAAAGCAATATAAAGGAGTTTCCCAACAAGCTGAAACTTTCCTATGAAAAAGAAGTGCTGGGGCTTTACGTTTCGGGCAACCCTCTGGACGAATACGGAGAAAAACTCAAAGCGTTTACTTTCAACACGGGTATGGTGGCGTTTTCCGAGGACGACGACGATTTTGAAAGCAGTCAGAAGCAGAGCGACTGGGAAGGTAAGGAGGTCAGCCTTGCGGGCGTGCTGGAGGAGCTGAAAAAAATCGCCACGCGAAGCGGCAAAACCATGGCGGTCGGCAGGCTTGAGGATTTGCACGGCAGCATCGAGCTTACTTTTTCGCCCTGGTATTACGAAAAAATCATCAAGGACAAGGTGGAGCAGGACAGCGTTGTGACCGTGACGGGAAAAATCAGTTTTCGTCAGGACAAGGCTTCGCTCCTTGTGGACAAGCTTGAAGTGTGGAGCGAGCAGAAAATGGCGGAAACGGATAAAAACGCCGTTTCGGAAAAGCTTTATCTTAAAATGCCCTTTAAGGACAACGAGCTTTACGCCAAGCTGTCGGCTGTTTTAAAGGAATACGCGGGAGACATACCGGTAATTCTGGTTATTGACGGCGACAGGCTGGGTATGCCTTACAAGGTGCGGAAAAACAACGGGTTGATTTACGAGCTGTCCGACGTGTTGGGAGAAGATAACGTCAGATTCGTTGACGTAAAGCCGAAATGAAGCAGGGCGACACAATAGAAATCGTGATTGAGAGCATAGGCGGCGGAGGAGAAGGTCTGGCGCGCTGCGGCGGACATACCGTCGTCGTGCCCTTTGCCCTGACGGGAGAAAAGGCTGCCGCAAAGGTCGTTTACGTAAAACGGGACGGCACGGTGTTCGCTCGGCTAAAAAACATAGAAAAACCGTCGGCAGACAGGGTGAACCCTCCATGTCCCTTTTTCGGAGAGTGCGGCGGGTGTCACCTCATGCACATGAGCTACCCCGCTCAGCTGAATTTCAAACGCCGTCTTGTCGCCGAAAACCTGAAAAAAATAGGCGGCTTGGACGTCGAGGTTGGGGAAACGGAGCCGTCGGAAAACGTCACGGGCTATCGCAACAAGGTTCAGCAACCGCTGGGCTTTGACGGCAAAGAGGCGTTTACGGGATTTTTCAGAACGGGCACGCACGACATAGTGCGTGTTAAGCGCTGTCTGTTGCAGCAGCGGGAGGCACGGCAGGCGGCGGAAATTTTCTGCGATTTCGCAAACCGCCGCAAAATATCGGTTTACGACGAAAAAACGGGCAAGGGGCTTTTGAGGCATTTTCTCGCGCGTTACGAAAACGGACAGCTGCTTGCAACAGTCGTTGTGAACGGAAGCTCGCTTCCCCGCTGGGAGGAGCTTTACCGCGCGTTGACGGAGGTTTATCCAAAGACGGGGCTTTTTCTCAACGAAAATCGCAAAAGAAGCAATGTCATTCTCGGCGAAAAAACCGTTTTTTTGAAGGGCATAAGTCAAATCGATTCAGTCATGTGCGGAGTAAAATTCTGTTTACAGCCCGACAGCTTTTTTCAGGTCAATACGTCCGTTGCGGAAAAAATCTACCGCAAGGTAAAGGAGCTTGCCGTTTGCCGCGAAACGGACGCGCTGATAGAGTGTTTTTCGGGCGTGGGAGTGCTCTCCGCAATGCTTGCGGATGATTCTTACGACAGCTACGGCATAGAAATCGTGCGTTCCGCCTGGCAGGATGCGGAAAAAATCAGGCGAACAAACAATCTTGAAAGACTTACAAACATCTGCGGAGACGTGAACAGGGAGCTGCCCTTTCTTGCGGAGCGTTACGCGGGAAAAAACGTGACCGTGGTGGTAGACCCTCCGCGAAAGGGATTGGATGAAAAAACGCGGCGTACCTTGATTGAATTAAATCCCCGCACGCTGATTTATGTTTCCTGCGACAGCGCGACCTTGGCACGCGACGCGGCTCATTTCGTTTCCGCGGGTTTTTCTCTCGACCTTGTCCGCCCTTACGATATGTTCCCCAACACCAAACACGTCGAGACATTAGTCCTCCTTTCCAAAAAAATTCACGACAGTCAAATTGGTATTTTGAAGTAAAACAAATTTTAAGACATTAACCGCGCGAGGGGAATAAAAATATTCGGAGAGACGGCTGCGGAGGAAAATTTGAATTTATTTAAACTGCAAAGGAGCTTTAAAGTGAAAGTCGAAGTAGTGGATTACAGACCTGAGTGGGCTGAAATGTACGCGGCTGAGGCGGAAAAAATAAGGGAGGTGTTGGGAGAAAACCTTATTGAAATTCACCATATCGGCAGCACAGCCGTAAAAGGTCTCAAAGCAAAGCCGATAATAGATATTTTGGCGGTTGTTTCGGATTTGGTCTCTTTGGACGGCAAAAATTCCGAATTCGAGAAAGCGGGCTACGAATGTATGGGTGAATTCGGAATAAGGGGAAGGCGTTATTTCAGAAAGGGGGAGGAAATACGCACACATCAGATTCATGCTTTCGGCGCGCTTAGCGCATACGACATCGAAAGACATCTCGCTGTCAGAGATTATCTCAGAGCGCACGACCGCGCCGCTGAAAGCTACGGAAAGCTCAAAGAAAAGCTTGCTGTTCTTTACCCCGACGACATAGAGGGCTATTGCGACGGAAAAGACGCTTTTGTCAAAGCTCTCGAAAAAACGGCGTTGGATTGGTACAGAAAAAATATAGAGGATAGAAAAATATGGAAAGAGAAATAAGGGTATGTGCGGCGGGCACGCACCGCGCACTGCCGGATTGTATACGCGCTACCGTCAGGCTTGCCGGACTTAAAGATACTTACGAAGCCGCCGCGGAGGAATTTAAAGACAGCTTTGAGTTTTTGTTGAAGGAGACAAAACAATTCGTTTTCAAAACTGCGGACTTTTCAATCAACACGCATTACGCGGACGAGCGCGACGGCAACAACGTATGGAGAAAAAAATTTGCGGGATTTATGTTTTCCCACACGCTTGTCTGCGAGTTTCCTTTCGATACCTCCGCGCTTGGTGCGTTTGTATTTGCGTTGGGGCGCTGTAAGTGCGTGGACAGCTTCGGTTTCGATTACGCCGTAACGGACGAAGACGGAGCCTATGACGCCGCAGCCGCCGACGCGGTCAAAAAAGCGGTTAAAAAGGCAAATGTTTTGGCGGCGGCCGCAGGCGTAAAGCTCGGCGATATTGCGTCGATTAGTTTCAACGCTTCTCCAAGAAACATATTTTCGCCGCGTATGTGCAAAACGAACGACCGCGCGGCGGTCATGACGGCGTCCGTCGACGTTGCTCCGCGGGAGTTGAGCTTTTCCGAATCGGTGGAAATGGTTTGGGAGCTTAAATAAAAGCGCGTAAAAAGGCTCAACCTATTAGGTTGAGCCTTGAATTTTTATACCGAAAAAAACCGAATTTATCTTTCGGCTTTGTTGAGAGTCCTCATGCAACGCGTGCAGATGTAATCGTTTATTTCCTTACCGTCTATTTCAAGCTTGACCTTTTTGAGATTCGCGTTGTAAGTTCTCGGTGTTTTTCTGTTGGAGTGACTTACCAGATTGCCGGACATTTTCGCCTTGCCGCACACCACACAAACTTTGGACATAATTAAGCACCTCCTCATATCAGAGTGTCGTTTTCAACCTGTTTATATTAGCACCGATTTAAAAAAAAAGCAACCGTTTTTAAACAAATTTTTCCTGTGGCGGCGGATTTTTTCGGTCAGTTATGAAAAATGTTCAAGTTTATTCGGAAAATTCCGCCTAAACAGTTGTAAACTTGCTCATAATATTGTAAAATAAGACGGTCGAATTAAATTCGCGGAGGGAAAAATGTCACTGCGCACCAAAAACACTTACGGGGAAATCACAATAACCGACGAAGCCGTCGCCAATGTGGCGGGCAGGCTTGCGTTGGATTGTTACGGCGTGGTGGACAAAGTTCCGCGCAAATTTTCCGACGCTTTGGCGGACCTGTTCAGACGCAGCAGCTGGGGCAGGGGCGTGAAGGTGGTCACGAAAGAAAATCGTATTTATGTTGACATCTATGTTGTTTTTCGTTTCGGTCTGTCCATTTCCGCCGTTGCGGAGTCGCTCAAAAGCACAATCAAATACGGTCTGGAAGAGTTTTCGGGCATGGTTGTGGACAGCGTCAACGTACACGTCGTAGGCGTCGAATTGTAAATAAAATATCGAACCGCTTTTGACGTCGGTTTTAGGAGTATATATGGCAGCAGCACGCTTGGCGCCGGACAAATCCGTTTCGGCGGTTGTGTTGAGAAAAATGTTGGTTGCGGGCAGTAAAATGCTCGAAGTAAATAAAGAATCGGTAAACGCTCTCAACGTGTTCCCCGTCCCCGACGGCGACACGGGCACGAATATGTCTCTGACAATGATTTCCGCCATGAAGGAAGTCTGCAAAAACACCACCAACACCATGGAGGCGCTTTGTCAGGATTTGACCAAGGGAGCTTTGAGGGGCGCGAGAGGCAACTCGGGCGTCATTTTGTCTCAGATATTGAAGGGCTTTGCCAATGTGGTTTCTCCGCAGGAGGAGCTTGACATAAAGAATTTCGCGCGGGCACTCAAATCGGGAGTGGAGCTTGCTTACAGCGCGGTAGCCAAGCCCAAGGAAGGCACGATGCTTACGGTTATCAGAGTTATGACCGAGCACGCGCTGGAAATTTCCAAAAAGCCGTTGACCTACGACAATTTTCTCAGCGCGCTTATAGAAAAGGGGGAGGAAATCCTTGCTCAGACTCCGGAAATGCTGGACGTGCTGAAAAAGGCGGGCGTGGTCGACTCCGGCGGCTACGGGATAATAATGATTTTCAAGGGTATGCTCAAAGGCTACCGCAACGAGGAAATAGAGGGCGCCGAAGACTATGTGCCCACACCCGTTTCCCTGAATCTTGCGTCCGGCTCCAACAAGCTGGTCGAGGATATTCAAATCGATTACGAAAATCTCGACGATATTGAGTTTGCCTACTGCACCGAGTTTTTTATAATAAACCTTAAAAAGAAAACTACCGTCAGCGACATCGACAAGCTGCGCGAAAAACTCAACAACATAGGAGACAGCACGCTTGTCATAGGCGATTTGTCCCTTGTCAAGGTGCACGTGCATACCAACAATCCCGGCACGGCGCTTTCTTACGCCTTGCAGCTGGGAGAGGTGGACAAAATAAAAATAGAAAATATGCTGGAACAGAACCGCGAGCTGAAAGCCAAGTACGAGGCGGAGCGCAAGAATATCGGCATACTTACCATTTGTTCCGGCGAAGGAATGGCGTCCATATTCAAGGACTTGGGAGTGGACAGAGTAGTCGAAGGCGGTCAGACCATGAACCCGAGCGCCGAGGACATCGCGCTTGCGGTCAACAAAATAAACGCCGAAAACGTCATTATCCTGCCCAACAACAAAAACATAATTTTGGCCGCCGAGCAGTCGCGCTCGTTGGTTAAGAAAAAGACCGTGTACGTAGTGCAAAGCACGAATATACCGCAGGGCTTGTCCGCCACGCTTGCTTTCAACACGGAAATCAACATAGCCGAAAATATAGAAAACATGAACGAGGCTCTTTCCACCGTCAAATCGGGTTCGGTCACGTTTGCGGTACGCACCTCCAAAATCGACGACGTCGAGGTCAAGGAGGGAGATGTAATCGGTCTGTTTGAAAGCAAAATCGCAGCCGTCGGCTCTTCTCCCGAAGCGGTGACAAACGAGCTGATTGACAAAATGATTGACGAGGACGACGATATCATGACGCTTTATTACGGAGAGGACGTAACCGCCGAACAGGCGGAGGCTTTCTGCGAGGAGCTTGCCGAAAGGTATCCCGATTTCGAGGTGAGCGTACACTGCGGCGGTCAATCGCTGTACTATTATCTGATTTCAATTGAATAAACAAGAACATATATAAACATCTCTGTTCAATGCGTAGCTGCCCTTTTCGGCAGTCTCGTCTCCTCTGAGAAAGAGGTGTTTTTATTTGTTATCAGGTCGACGTTGAATTATTTCTTAATTTAATAGAGCAACAAGAACATATAAAAACCCCCTTTGCAGAACGCAAAGGGGGTTTAATATCAGTTTTGATTTTCAGGGGCGAAGCTCGTTGCTGACGAATGTGAAGGCTACGGCTCCCGGACCGACGTGACAGCCGATAGTGGGACCCATTATGCGAATCTCCGGCTCTATACCGTACTGCTTTTTTATTTCCTCGGCAAAAATCTTTGCTCCGTCGAGGTCGCCCGTGTGCACCACGGTAGGGTAGGCGTCCTCCGCGAAGGTATATTTCTTTATGTTTGTCAAAATGTATTTCAGCGCTCTCTTTTTTCCGCCGGAAATTTTCTGAATTACGCGCAGCTTGCCTTCCCTGTCAAAGTCCAGCATGATTTTGAGTTTTATCAGCGTGCCTATTGCCGCCGCGGTTCCGCCTATTCTTCCGCCGCGCTTTAAGTGATACAAATCGTCCACAACGACGAAATGCTGAATTTTGTGTTTTTTGTCCTCCACAAAATCGACTGCCTCTTGAAGAGTTTTGCCTTCGTCGCGCAGCTTTACCGCCATTTTTACGAGCATACCCTGACATACCGTCGTGGTGTGGCTTTCTATCGGCACGAGATTGAAATCGGGATATTTTTCTTTGACCATTTCCGCCGCCTGAACGGCGTTGTCGCGCGTATTTGCAAGTTGATATGATATGGTAAAATGAATGATGTTGCGATGTCCCGCTTCCGCGAGCTTTTCAAAATATTCCCTGTGTATTTCGGTGTTGTTTTTGGAAGTAAATATGTTTAGCGCGGGATTTTTCAGCATTTCAAAAAAATTGACGTACTCGTCGTATGTCTGAAATTTGTCCTGCATAAATCTCGTTTCGCCGTTTTCTTCTATGGTGATGGTGAGGGGCAGATAGCCTATGCCCATTTTTTCTATTTCGTTGGCGTATAAATCGCACGTACTGTCGGTTGATACGAAAAAATTTGTCATCAAAGATATTCTCCTTGTCATATAATAACATACGGCGGCTTTTTTTTCAATAAATTGATACAAATCTCTTGATTTTTTTTATTGTTTTTGTTAATATGTTTAGGCTGACAATTCGCGGGAGTGGCTCAGTGGTAGAGCGTTGCCTTGCCAAGGCAAATGTCGCGGGTCCGAATCCCGTCTCCCGCTCCATATCTCAAAAGAGACAAAACAAATATCCGACAGAAGTCTGTCGGATATTTGTTTAAGCCGTTTTTTGCAAAGACAGAGGACGCAGGGCTGACTGTCGGCGACTTTTGCGGCAGTGTATGCGTCGATTTTTTTGGAGAAAGTCATGTCAGAGGAAAAAATACTTGAAATTGCGTTGAAGCAGAGTGCGGAGGATTTCGGCTGTGCACGGCGGGATTTTTTCGCCGACGAAAATGTCGTAAGCATCCTTGACCGCCGCTCCGAGCGCGCTCGCAAGGACCTGAAAGGAGAACTTTTTTTCGACGTGGCGTCATTCGGCAAAAACGCGATTGTGTGCGCGTCTCGAGAGCTGAGCGGGGAAGCGTATGGTTTTGCCCGCGCTTTTTCGGGCAAGGATTGCTTCGGCGCGGACGCAATACGTTGGCTGGACAAAAATCTTTTCGGTCGGGGGCTTGAAGCGGGAGCGGTTTCGCTGTATTTCCTTCCGCTAGGCGAGCCGACTTGTCCGACTCCCGACAACGTGCGGTTTGTTTTTTTGGAAAAAGAGAGTCTCCCGCCGTTTTATCTTCCGCAATGGTCAAACGCTTTGTGCGAAGAAAGGAAAGGTCTTGACGCTTTTGCCGTCGCCGCGCTCTGCGGCGGATTGACCGCGGGGCTTGCGGGTGCGTCTTGCGACTGTTCCGATATGCTTCAGATAGGCGTTGACGTCCTGCCCGCGTTCAGAGGGCGCGGGTTGGGCGCGGCGCTGACGTCGCGGCTTGCGGCTTGCATCCGTGCTGCGGGCAAGACGGCTTTTTACTGCTGCGAGGCGGGAAATCTGCCGTCGATTAAAACCGCTTTGCGCAGCGGATTCAGACCGACGGCAACCCGTCTTTCGGCGCAAAAACAAAAGCCCGACGCATTTTAAGCGGCGGTCGGGGAAATTTCGCGTCAAAAAAACCCGCCTGTCCCAAGCGTTGTTCGCTGCCTGCGGGTCAGTGCGGGCGAAGTTAAATATCCTTTATTCCGAGCAGATAATCCGCCGACACGTCGAAAATTACGCACAGCTTTCTGATTGACGAAATGGACGGTTCTGTTCTGCCCTGTTCCCAAGACGCGTAACAGTTGGGAGAAACGCCCAAACGGCTGCTGACTTCTTTTTGTTTCAATTCTGAGAGTTTTCGGATTTCTTTCAATGTTTCAGAAAAATTTTCCTGTTCTATTCTCATGCAATAAATTTTACACAAGTCGAAAAAATAAACGCACTTTTACCCAAAATGAGTAGCGGTAAGAACAAAATTCGATGTAAAATGTAATTATACGCGCAATATGTTTAGAATAGTCCGTCGCCTTAGAGCCGCGCGCGATTGACTTTTCCGAGCGATTGTGGTAATTTATTTAACACTTTCTGCAATGACGCCAATGTTCGAGAGTTCCCCGTTTTATTGACTTTTTAGGACATTTACCAACAAAACAGTATGAAATATGTGCTTTTTTCTCTTTCTTGCAACGAAATTCGACAAAAAACGAGAAAATTGTACAAATTTAGCGTTTTATTTTGTACAATAACGGTAGACAAGCGCAAATCGTATGTGTTATACTTTATCACAAGGAGGCCGATAGAATTGAAAATAGCTTTAATCGGTGAGGATACGGAAAGCAAAGCCAAAATCAGGGAATATTTTGCTCAAAACAATGATTATGAATTTGTGTTTGACGAAGCGGACGGCTACAAGGCGTTGCAATATTTCGACGAAAACGACGTCGACGTGGTGATAACGCCCATTATGCTGCCCGAATTGAATGCGTTCGACTTGATGGAGCATTTCAGAAACAAAAAATCCATGAAGTTTCTGATTTTGTCGGAATTGAAGTCGGAGGCTTTTATGATGAGATGTCTGACAAGCGGAGCGGCGGGATATTTGTTGAAGCCGGTCAACTGCGCGGTGCTCGCCGAAAAGCTGCAAAATCTTCAATCGGCAAAAACAACCTTTACGACTACGGGCAAGCCGTCCAATCTCGGCAAAACTTTGGACGAAAAGATTTCAAACATTTTCATAACCGTAGGCATACCCGCGCATATCAAGGGTTATCAGTATCTGCGCGACGGCATCAAGTTGGCTGTCGAAAACTCGCAGAAAATCAACAGCATAACAAAATGTCTCTATCCCGAGATTGCCAAACGCTTCGGCACCACGTCAAGCAAGGTGGAAAGGGCAATCAGGCACGCAATCGAGGTCGCCTGGAACAGAGGCAAAATAGAAAACATCAACAATTTGTTCGGCACCAAAATTTATACCGCCAACGAAAAACCGACCAACGGCGAGTTTATTGCGCTGATAGCGGACAAAATGCTGCTGGACGAAACCTGATTAGAATTAAGTTCCCCGAAAAGACAGGCTGTTTGCCTGTCTTTTTTGTTATATGAATAAAATTCATGAAATTTCACAAAAATCGGGGTTAAAAATGCTTGACAAGTGCAGGGGGGGGGGGCGCCTCCCTGCCGCCATCCTGCGCCGGCGCTGCCGCTCGGCCTAAACGTCGGCGGAGTCTGATCACATCCAGGTTTGTCAGCGCCACCGGATGCCAACGGTTCAGCAGTGCCGCCATGATCCCGGGTCCCCACCCGTATTCCGTATATCGACGCAAGTCCTCCAGAAACTCCGGTGTCAGCTCTGGAGCATCCTCGGTCTGCATGAAGGGTCACCTTCGTTCGTTTTTTTGTTACAGTTTTGCGGTGTTAATAGGCCTTGACTCCGGTAGAAGCTGTCTGTGTCTCCACCAGCTTCCCCGCAGAGTTATACACATAGGCCGTGACCACTACCTGGTACACATGACCGTGGGTGATGTTAACGGGTTGCTCAAGTATGATGGTATCATATGTGACGGTATCCTCCCAGCGTACATATTCCACGTTGCTGCGCTTCAGGACCATGACCAGCTTAACGGTATAATTCGCATAGGCGCGGGTGGTCCCTCGGCAATAGGCAACGCCGTTTTCAAAGTATAAATCGGCGGATATCTCTGAAATACCAGTGTATTGCGGCGCGATCTCATCCTCCGTCGCGGCATAGGCCTGCACGGGAACAGATACTGCCAGGCAAAGTGCAGCCATGACGGCGCATACAAAGGAAACCAATTTCTTCTTCATGTTTTCTCTCCTGTCTGTATTTTTCTGCAATAAGATTCCTGACCATCTGTCAGGACAAAACTATACTCTGGGCAATTCTCAGGGCAGTCTCCGTGGAAATATTATCGCCGCAAAGCATGATGATGCAATTGGATTCCGGATACATCCAAATAAGTTGTACGCTATTATCCCGTTCAATTACAGTGGCAAGAGTATTTTGAACCAGAACCTGATACACCTCGTCCGCCTCCGTATCAATCTTAAAAACGCCTTCATCGGAAAAGTCCATTATCCGAATATCAATTCTCTGTTTCATATCGGCTCCTGATTTGGTATAGCGGCGCAGTATCGTCCTATTCGTAGCCCTGCTTTCCACCAGCTCATATCCCTCCGGCAGCCAGCCCACTTCGATGCCCTGGTACTGAACACCTCCTTCCGTTTGGTTGAATCGGTACTCCGCATGATCGCCGAAGGTCGCCACAGCCCACCGCAGCGCGTCGCTGCGGAAAACGGGTGACACGGCGAACGCGGCCGTCAGGCAGGAAATGACCAGCAGCATAACGACCGCCGCCTTGCTGAGGACCCGCGACGCCGTCCGGGCTGCGGCGCGGGCGTGGCCCCGCCTTACCTGCCGGGAGATCGTCCGCAGACACCGGCGCTTCGCCGTCTCGGAGGGGCCGCCCTCCTGCGCTTTCAGCGCCTGGTTTTCCTCCTGGTACTGCTGCCCCTGATGCTGTGCAACACTGTGCATCAGCAGCCGGAACAATGCATCATTATACTGCTCATACAGCATTTCCTGCTTTGTCATGCTGGTACCTCCTCAAATCCCTCTACACTAATAGAACTGTTGAAACGGCAAAATGCAACAGTTTTTCTAAATTTTTTCCAAAAATATTTTCTTCCATGGAAGCACTATTGTCAAGATGCGATTTTTTTGCTATAATTTTTCTCGGTTTTTATTGCTTTTCTGAAAAGGGGAGAATACCGAATGATTCCCATCTGCATTCAGACTATAGAGAATGATGATGACCGGGACTTTATGGAGTGGCTGTTTTTGGAATACCATCCGCTCATGTACGCAACCATCCGGAAGGTCATACATGACCAATGGACGTGCGAGGATGTGCTGCAGGAGTCTGTCAGAAAATTCATCGACCATATTCCCCAGCTGCGGGAGATGGACGCGGCCTCCCGCACCAACTACATCGTTGTGGCGTGCCGGTATAATGCCATCGAGGAGGAAAAGCGTCAGCGCAGGGCCCCCTTCCCTGTGGGGAATGGGGTGATCGACATTGCCTCCCGGGATGCAGAGGATCCGGAACGGCAGATCCTGCTTTTGGACGATGCCGATGTGCTTTGGCGGGTCTGGCCGCAGCTGGATTCGCGGACGCGG